>Ga0098059_1001246_pt1 | contig 12965 bp, 6 predicted proteins | sample 20_taG_FD_92580 | JGI IMG/M metagenome (GOLD analysis project Ga0098059, IMG submission 92580) | Marine viral communities from the Subarctic Pacific Ocean - 20_ETSP_OMZ_AT15318 metaG | ecosystem: Environmental > Aquatic > Marine > Oceanic | place: Subarctic Pacific Ocean | collected 2015-01-19
AGACTGATGAAGGAATGGAGATATACTCCAATATAGAAAAACGATTAAATTAATAATCAATGGTGATGCAACTACCCTTCGGGGTGGTTGCAAAACTACAAAAAAAGAATTATGGCAATAAGTATAGACACAGTATATCAAAGAGTATTGACCCTAGCTAATAAAGAGCAAAGGGGTTATATAACTCCGCAGGAGTTTAACTTATTAGCTAATCAAGCTCAGATCTCAATATTTGAAGGTTATTTCTTTAGCAAGAATAAGAGGGAGAGATTAGAGGATAAAAGAGATTCTGAGATTAACGAAGCTGATCTTGAAGAGTTGATCAGCAGAAAACTAGCGCCGTTTCAAAGTGTTGAAGTGGTCAATAATGGTGACACGTTTCCTACAACAGTCACGGCTGGAGATGAGAACACGGATGTGTTTCAAACAGGTAGAGTATTTTACAATAATCAAGTTTGTCAAAAAGTAAGCATTAACGAAGCTAATAGATTTAGCAGGTCTATTAGGCACGCTAGTACAACGGCTGGGCAAGGACCTATATTCACAGATAACCTACTAACCGGTAGAGACATATTAGTTTACTCTGGACCTACAGTTACTTTGGGCGTAGTCACTATGGCTCCTGTAACGTCGATGGTTAGCGTGGAGTGTTTTAGAGTACCTACTCAAGCTAATTGGGGCTACGTGGTTGTTAACGAAAAAGCGCTATACAATGCTAACGTAGCTGTAGATTTTGAACTACATAAATCCGAAGAAGACACTTTAGTTACTGAAATTTTAGAACTAGCTGGAATTGTTATAGGTAAACCTGGTTTAATGCAAACAGCGCAGGCAATGGAGCAACAAGAAATAGCAATGCAAAATACATAGATAAATGGGTATAATAAAATCAACAGCATCAGCATCTAATGGATACTACGCACTTGACGGCGTAAACGACGACTATGTATACGGTAACTATAGATACATACCTCTTAGTGAAATAATAGATTCTTTTGTTGCTACATACGTAGGCGAGAGCAAGCTATGTGAAAAGGTACAACTTAATGACATCAACTTTCACGCAATAAGGGCGTTGCAAGAATTAAGTTATGATACTATTACGTCTACAAAAGACTGGGAAGTTACGGTTCCCTCTACGTTAGTTTTAGTAATGCCAATTGATTATGTTAACTACATTAAATTATCGTGGAGTGATACTAATGGTATAGAAAAAATTATATACCCTACAAGTAAAACGTCTAACGCGAGAGTACCGCTACTAGGGACAACGTATGGAGGATTTTTAAATACTAACGACGGGGACTTAGATTACGACGATCCTAACAGTAACAATAACTTTGAGTCTGCTACATCAGCAGCTTATAATGCTAGTTCAATTTCTGAAGCTGGAGATTTAGACGCAGACGAAGTAGACGATTATTACGGCGGTTTGGTAGGTGGAAGATTTGGTATAGATCCACAATATGCTCAAGCCAACGGATCGTTTTATATAGACGAGAGTGTTGGTAAATTTCATTTTAGTTCTAACTTATCTGGAAAGACTTTAGTCTTGAGATATTTAAGCGATGGTATATCTTCGACTAATAGCGGTGGTATAGACTTAACGACGAGTTTAGTTCCTAAGCTTGCAGAAGAAGCTATATACAAACATATACTTTATGGAGTTTTATCTGCTCGTACAGACGTAGATCCAAACGTATTAATAAACATAAAAAGAGAGAGATTCGCGCAAACTAGAAACGCAAAATTAAGATTGTCTAATCTTAAGTTAGAAGAGTTAACTCAAGTTCTTAGAGGAAATTCTAAGCAAATCAAACACTAAAACATGGCAGAGTTAAAGAGGGTGTTCTCTAAAGCCACGATGAACAAAGATGTTGATGAGCGTCTTGTTCCTAATGGCCAATATAGGGATGCAAATAATATAGAGATAGCTACGTCAGAAGGTTCTAACGTTGGAACTGTTCAAACGATATTAAGTAATCTAGAAAGGAATCTAATAGATTTCGATCCAGCTATTACTGAATATGCGACTCAATTGATAGGTGAAAATACCTGGAATGCTTTTGGTCCGCATAAAAGAGCTACCGTAGTAGGTTGTATTTCTGACCCTGCAAAAGACAAGATATATTACTTAGTTTCAGCAGGAGACGAATCAGACACCTCGTCGTTAAAGGGAAGTTCTGATCAAGTAGACAACTATGCCAACAACTACGCTAAGGACTATATCGTGGAATATGATACGGTAGAAAAAAGAGCCCGCTATGTTTTTGTTGATATATTTAGAGTCCATCAAAAGGTTGATACATCAAACACAACTATAGGCGAAACTACTTTTCATATTACAGGTGGCAATGGCGGCTTAGGTGGTGGTGGTGTAAGAATTGGTATGAATCTAGTTACTTCAGCCACGGAAGTTGCCACTAACTCAGACGCCAATCTCGTAGTTACCTCCGTACTTTATGATGAAACCCCCGGCATGGATGGTAATCCTTTAGACGGGAGTGGAAGATGGAGAATAACAACAAACCTTCCACACGGTTTAAACGACAATGATGTCATTACGTTTCAAGCTCCACGAATTTTAGAATTTTCTAAGCATAGAATAATAACAGGTATAAATATACTTGAAGACATGCTATTCTGGACAGATGGGGTTCACGAACCAAAGAAAATTAATATACCTAGATCTATCGCGGGTACTGGTGGATATATAGATCTTGGCACAGGTATGGACGCCAACGCTACTGACCTTGATTTAGAATCAACATTCTTAGGGGATACCGATTATTTTCACACTAGACTAACTACTGAGAGACCTTCATATGAGGGTATGGCAAACCAGTATCAAACTGCATGGAGGGAATATGCGTTTACTGATGCTATTACTGGAGCTCAAACTCTAGAGCAATTTCCGATATACACAACTAAAGACCACGTCACTGTTATTCGAAAAGGTCCAACGCAGCCTTTGGAGTTAGATATGTACAGAACAGCGGCGAAAAGAGTTACAAGTAGTGGTGTAGAAACACCATCGGTGGCTATAATATTAGACTACGCTTTTTTAGATCCGGATAATACTAGCCAACCGATACAGGTAGATCAAACAGCGGTAATATCGTTTGTAGAAGATGTAGATTATAGAATAGATGATATAATCTTAATTGCGTCAGGAGAGTATGTTTTAGGGCCAAACAGTTTTACAGAGCACTCTATTAGAGCTAGAGTTGTAGCGTCTCCTGTGACTAACCCAAATTTACTTGCCAATGAGAATTTTGTAATAGAAATACTATCTATCCAAGAAGGTATGTCTATTGTTCCTGGTGACTGGTATGTTAAGTTAGAGGACAAGAGACCTATGTTTGAAAACAAGTTTCCTCGATTCTCGTATAGATATAAATACAGTGATGGCGAGTACTCAACGTTTGCGCCGTGGTCTCAAATAGCATTCTTACCTGACGTATACGAGTACTTTCCTAAAAAAGGCTACAACCTAGGAATGGTTAACCAAGTAAGATCCTTAAGGCTAAAGTACTATTTTTACGATCAAGACACCTTGCCTCAAGACGTAGTTGAAATAGATTTACTATACAAAGAAGCGGGAAAACCTAATGTATATACAGTAAAAACTATTAAACCTACTGATAATTCTTTAGAGTGGCCTAATCTGCAAAATGATTTCCCACCTACATTAGACGATTTCCTTCAAACGTTTAGAGGTAGATTTGATATGACTACGGACATGGTTCACGCCTTGGTCCCTGATGATCAAATATTACGTCCTTGGGATAATGTTCCAAGAAACGCTAAAGCACAAGAGATAAGTGCTAATAGGTTGATATACGGTAATTACTTACAAAACTACACTGTATTTGAAAACCCAATTATTCACGTAGGATACGACGCATCTTCTTTAGAGAATTATGATTACGCAGAACCGTCTGTTAAAACAATGCGTAAGTATCAAGTCGGCGTTGTATTTAGTGACGGATATGGTAGAGAAACGCCTGTGCTCACAACTAAAAATGCTACTATTGAAGTGCCTAAAGATCAGTCTGACACTAGAAATAGAATAACGTGTCATTTAGACGAGGCTACAGACATACCTAGTTGGGCTAAGTATTTTTCATATTATATTAAGGAACCAACTGTTGAGTACTACACCATGGCTATGGATAGATGGTATTCTGCAGCAGATGGTAATATATGGTTATCGTTTCCTTCTTCAGAAAGAAACAAACTAGACAACGAAACGTTTTTAGTTCTTAAAAAAGCTCACGGTACAAACCAAGCTGTTAAGGATAAAGCAAGATACAGAATATTAGCTATAGAGAACGAGGCTCCTGATTTTATCAAAACAGAAAGAAAAGTTTTAGGTAGAATATACGACAACGGATCTGGTGCAGTAATAGGTAATGGAGGCTCAGGGTTTCCTTCGCAAGACGCAACGTATATAGACTTTCCTTATGATTCATGGATAGAAAATTTTGGAGATCAAATACATATTACTCAGCCTGATTCGCTAGCTATTAGGTTTTACGGTGGCAACGTATTTTCTAACGATTACGAGGTCTCTCAGGTAGCAGCCCTTGGATCAGGGCCTGAAACTTTTAGGGTAACTTTAACAAATAGAATAGAAGAAGACGCTGAGTTTATAAGTGAAGATGATACTATAGCTACTGTTATAGGTAATCTTTCTATGGAGTTAATTGAGCTAGAAGTAGAGAACAGGCCAGAGTTTGATGGAAGATTTTTTGTTAAGATACATAAAGACGAAACTCTAGAGCAATACGTATTAAATTCTCAAGTTATAGAATATTCTGTTGCAGCTAATATGGAGATAGGATATCTTAATAACAATGGTTATTCTGGAGTAGATCCAAGCACCGGCGAGGTTCTTTGGGATACCACGATGATAAACGCTGGCGGCGCCGATGATGTTGGATCAGGCAGTGCTCAAGATTATTATGATAACGCATATAGTACTCAAGCTGGAACTGCTGCTGGTTCTGTTTCAGGTTCATATAATCACGTAACTGGACTACGAAACGTGGCAGGCACGCCATTGCACCCAACTGAGTACGCTCACCATTCAGCACCTGAAGATATAGGAGGTCAAGGTCAGTTTACATATTGGTGGGGTAGCAGCCAAAACACAGGTCCTAACGAAGCGCCTGGTGCGATAGACAACCCAGGCACCACTCCTTATAATGATGGTCAATCCCGAGAGTCGCATGGTATATGGTGCAATCAAATAGATAATAATTCTATCGCAGCTATTAACGACAGTACTGGTGCGGGTTCAAGTCCAGTACAAGAAAACGACAGCGGTTCTAATTTTTGGAATATGGTGCTAGAAGAACGAACGCTCTTTATTGATGCGTCTACAGCATACTCTTGGACTGGTAGAGGAATGAATTCAATAGGTCAAAGGCCTGGAGCTCAAGCTTCTCTAGGGCAAACTGATCTTTTTGATTCTGGCCCTCAAGCATCTGAAGGAATTGGGTTTGAAGGAGCAGGTACTGAGGCTGTTGGTAATAACCCTAATATTGATCAACCTAGTAATACAAACCCTAAAATGGGGCAACCCAGTAGAGGTATATGGCACCATGAGAGCGAGGATATATCTTATATAGACTTGTCTTGGTCTGGTATGGGTAATATCGGTAATGTACAACAAGGTATATGGCCAGGTGATGGTAACGGTTCTCCAAACGGCGGTTGGTCTGACGCTACCGACGCTATTGGTATTTTTCATAAAATAGCTAATGTAGATTGTGAAGACGCCGAAACACAGTTAAAAATAGACCAAACCTGGGACTTCCTACAGCAGTTAACTGCGCCGGGCACTATGTTTAGATTTGGTAGAGATCCTGATGAGCAGATATATACCGTCTTAGCTGAACCGTTTCCCACTATAGTAGGTAATAGTTTTGGTCCTGGATATGGAGACACTCAGGTATTTAGCACGGGTAGTGGCGCGCTTCACGGTGTTTGGGGTATTAGAAACTATAGACCCGATTGGCTTGCGTTTGTAGGAAACCGAGAGCAATACGGAGTAGCAAACTTACGACAGCGTTGGACAATAGCTGTTACTCCCCGAATAGGGCAGGAGGGAGGACCGCCGGCTGAATACTCTCCAGTAAAGGGAACTGGAGGTAGACACCTGAATACTGCAACAGGTTTATACGGAGGTGACGGTCCAGCCGCTGGCACTGAAGACTACAGAAGAGCTTTGTGGCATGATTTAACAGGTGCTAGGGATACGATAGAAATACTACAAGTATACAGCGATAGCGCTACGGGTGGTAATTACACAAACAATCCAGGCATATGGGAGACAGAGCCAAAAGAAACTGTTGATTTAGATATATACTATCAAGCGAGCGGGTTAATACCATTGGAGCTAAATCAAACTACTGATGAAGAGTTAATACCTGTTGAGGCTAACAATATAGGCGGTACTACGTTTAAAACAGCTAACGTTGATGTTAACGGCGATCCGATATTTACTACACATACTGTAACTAAATGTGAAGGAAACATAGTAACATTCTCTCCAGCTATACCTCCTTTGGCTGGAGTTCTTGGAGATACACAGTGGGCATATGTAACTGGAGGTGGAGCTTTTAATGGCCATATTCTTTTTACAAAAAGAAACTCATACTCTTTTACAGCTAGACAAGTTGTTTTAGATTTTGCGGTTACTGGTGACACCACCATGGCTTTACATGGCGGTGTTGGTACGCAGCTACCAGAATTTAAGTTATTCTCTCAAAAGCATTATTTAGATTGGAATAATTGCTGGTGCTTTGGTAATGGTGTAGAGTCTGATCGTATTAGAGACGACTTTAATGCGACGCAAATGGACAACGGGGTGAAAGCTTCCTCTGTGATAGCTGAACAGGTACGCGAGGAGAGAAGAAAGCACGGGATGATTTGGTCTGGTATATATAACTCTATGTCTGGTATAAACGAGACAAACCAGTTTATTGCGGCTAAAAAAATAACTAAGGATTTAAACCCAGTATACGGTAGTATACAAGCGTTATTAAATAGAGATACCAGGTTGATTATGTTCTGTGAGGATAAAATTCTTCGTGGCGTAACAAATAAAGATGCCTTGTACAATGCTGATGGTAATCCTCAGCTCGTGGCAAGTAACGCGGTTATTGGTGATGTAACTCCATACCAAGGAGAGTATGGTATATCGAAAAACCCTGAGTCATTAGCGGTTACTCCTTCTACGGTGTACTTTAGCGATGTTATGAGGGGTAAGGTTTTAGCGCTATTTGATAATGGACTTCAGGTTATATCTGATGCAGGTATGAAAGACTACTTCTCTGACTACATGGCTTCTTATGTATGGCGTAGTTTGGGTACGTATGACTGTAGGAAGAAAGAATACAATCTGACGCTGTCAAAAAAGTATGCCAACTATCAAATACAACCTCATGACCAAACAACAGTTTCATATAGTGAGTTATCAAAGGGTTGGATTAGTTTTAAATCTTTTTATCCGCAAAACGGAGTAAGCCTAAACAACAACTACTACACGTTTAGTTCAGGATCAAACAACTCTGGAAGTCTATATGAGCACTATGCCGGCACTACGAGAAATACTTTTTACGAGCTAGCTAGCACATCTGATATTACTTTATTATTTAATGATAGTCCTGAACTAATTAAGGGTTTTAGCACTCTTAACTATGAGGGTAGTCAAGCTAAGATCCCGGTGTTCGCGAGTCTCGATAATCAAAACTACTTTACAGGGGATTATAGCACTAATCAAGGTTTAATAGATACTGACGGCGTTACTGACGGCGAATACTTTAATCTTACTGCTAAAACAGGTTGGTATGCTGATAACCTAATAACCAACATGCAGTCCTGTGATAACGTTTACTTCAAAAGTAAAGAGAAGAAGTATTACGGGTATCCAACTGGCGATACAACCTTGCACTCTAGTGGATGTGGCAATGACTCAGTGTCAAATCTTGATGAAGCAGAGTTCTCGGTTCAAGGTATAGGTCTAGCGAGCATAACTCATGACACTCCAACTCAGGGCGATGCTATTACTGTTACAATAGCTAATCGCACGGCTACAACAGACGGCTGGGATACAGCGCTGGTGGTGCAGCAAGAAATACTACACTGGACTTGTGACGAGCAAGTGCTGTGCGTTGTTGGTGGTGCAACTATAGGTAGTGTCACCGTTAACTTAACAGTAACGTCTATTATAGACGGTGTATTTACTGGATATCCATTGTCTGCAGCGAACTTTGAGATTGGCGAATACGGTTCAGTATTAGGTAATGTATACACAATTGATGGGGATTCTAACGTCACGGATGTTATAGATATAGATACTGTTACATTTTCAGACAACGGTACTGCTGGTGATCCGCAAAATACGTTAAACGTAGCTGTAACATTCCACAGCGATCAAACTTGGCCTACGGCTGATTACACATACTATATAGATATTGACGAAAAGGTCGACGCTCCAACGGTTAGCACAAGATCATTCTGTTTACAAACACAATATGCTTACTGGGGTGAAGATCCAACCATGGCAGGTCTTGTGCCAGGTCTTAATTCAGCGTTTTATTTTGGAGGTCCGCATACAGAGACTGGTCCAACTATTGCTCAAGTATCAGACTTGCCAGTAGGATCAACAACCGATATTTCAGAGACCGTACTACAACCTGGTACGTTCGAGGTGAATACTTTAGGATATTATGCGCCTGAAGAGCCTACTCTAAATCTACACAATGGCACCGTAGAGAATGGAACTCAAAGCCTTGTAGCTGAGATTAAGTTCCACTCTAATTTGGGTTTACCAGACTTTGCGCTTGTGCCGTCTGCCAATTATCCACAAGGATATGTTCAAGGCACGTATTTCACGGGCACGAGTGGTGCTATTCCTCACGTGAGCTTTGAAAACCTTGGGCCTTATGAAGGATCTTATGTTGGAGACGTTGTTGATGTAAGCTGGGCTGAAATCGGAGAAAATTTCTCTCCAGTAATTCAAGGGTTTACTGCGCGTGTATTCTATACACCTCCACCTGAGGAAGTTTTACCTGATTGGCCTGATATGTGTCAACTTAACCCTGGTCCACACAAAGCCATTGTAAACTTTAGAATGAAGCATCAGGGTCAAGGAGTTGCAGGATCCGAACCGTCTTTATTTACTGTTATCTGTAATCAGAATCTACCATTCGCGGCTAAAACGACTGCTGTTAAAGTACTTGGAAAGGCGGGGACTACATATAAGATACGCGTACAAGAGAAAACTTCTTTAACTAACAGTGTCACTAAGGCTGGTGGGTATTATAATTTCAAGAACAGAGTGTTTGAAAATACTGACGTATCGGAGGTGTATACTATAGGAGCTTTAGGAACTAACGCTCACACGGTCTCGCTTCCAGGAGCTACAGCGGACACTAGGTACGATGTGACCGTAGAACCATTACTTCAAAGCAATGGTGAACCAGCTATAGCAAGCCACAAGGTTCCAACTAAAGCAGGTGACTGCAGTATGGTAAAACGAGGTGTTAGAACATTAACGTTAACACCAACCACGGCAACCGTATCTAACTTTGGGTTACTACCTACGCAAGCGATAGTTAAGCCTAAAAAATATGCTAACGATAACTACAATATAGGGGGACTAGGAAAAAGAATAGAAGTATACGGCGGTAACTCTAACGTCTCATCGACTAAAATAAATATGAAAAAAGGCGTTAGACGTATTGAAAAAGACATGTTAGTTATGACGCCGTTTAATAGTGGCATCATACCTCACAACACCAAAGTTGTTAGCGTTCAAGATAATCTTGTGGTGTTAAACAACGCGGTAGCGCTAGATAATAGTACGCGATTAACGTTTATAAAGAACAGTAAAAGAATAGTTCCTTTCTCTTTGACTATACCACATGGTTCTGGTAAGGTGTTGTCTTTAAAAAGTGATGTTGAAATGGGTAACGTAATAAGTGGCCTAGGTACTGCGACGTCAACGCTTACAAGCGCAACAACAACTAGTACAACTATTAATCTAGCAAGCGTAAGAGGTATAAAATCTAAGCACGTAGTTAGAGGAACAGGTGTAGTGGCTGATCCAGAGTATGGTTATCTACGCGTAGAAAGTGTTAATCACGGTACCAATAGCATTGTTGTTTCTACAGCTCAAACAATAGCCGATGAAACTAGTTTAACTTTTAACTATCCAGAAGAAGATACTTTGCTACCTGATTTAAAAGATATATATGGAGGATCAAACAGAGGTATTAAACCTCTTCACATACAAGCTTCACTTAGCGACGGGGATCTTTTAGTTGAAGGATATTTAGATGCGAAGAGCGTTCAGAGAACTGATACTCTAGATATTCATATAGATGATTTTGTAACTGTAAAATAATATAATATGCCAGCAGCAACACTTAGTTTCTCAGCTCCTATAAACGCATCATGTCAAGTCGGTGACACAGTATACTACGTAACGACAACCGCGTCCGGTGGTTTTAACGTTAACGACGCGGATGGCGTGATAGAGATAGGAGAGATAAGACAGATAAACAATCAAACATCTCAATCACCTACTATAATAGCAGAAACCACGCTCGGATATTCTGAACTAAACGGGTTAACAGATAAGTTTATCTTATTTAGTAAAGACAACAAAGCTAATTTAAGTTCGCCTATAGGGTATTATGCTAGCGTTAAAATGGTCAACGACAACACCACGGATGATGGAGAGCTATACAGCGTAGGCACTGAAATAACTGGAAGTAGTGGAAATGCTTTTCGCGTAGATAAGTAAATAAACACTAAAAAGTGTAACTATATCAGTATAATCTAATTAAATAAAATGAGTGTAGAAAATATTGATAGTAAAGATAAAACAATAGCTATGTCTCAAGACTATACGCTTGACGATATAAATAGAATCGAAGATTTTAGGAGCGCTTTACTAGGTTTTGAAGAGCAACTAGCTAATGTCGAAGGATCTTATGGCAGCGCTACAAATGCTGGGCAAAACGAGGTCATGAACGAAATTAACCCAATAGTCCACACATTTGGTGAGGGGTTCTACATGAGGGAAATATCTATGCCTAAGGGTCAATTAATGACTACTGGTATACACAAGAAGGAACACCCGTTTTTTATACTAAAGGGTGACGTATCGGTTTTAACAGACGAGGGTTTAATTAGAATAACCGCTCCACACCGTGGTGTAACTAAACCAGGTACAAAAAGACTTATATATATGCACGAAGATACAGTTTGGATTACGGTTCATATAACTGACAAGAAAACAATTGAAGAAATTCACGCTGACGTGATAGCAAAAGATTTTAATGATCCAGAGGTCAGTTTAGAAAAAGCTAAAGAAATGTTACAAATTAAATCAGATAAATCATGACTTGGGCAGCAGTAGCAGTAGCCGCAATAAGCGCCACCGTAGAAGGTGTTAAAATGGTACAAGCTAGTCAACAGGCTAAGGAAGCCGCTGATGATGCTGCAGAGGCTAAGAGAGAGCTAGACAAAGGTAAAGCTATGTTTGCTAACATAGATACTACTAATCCTTACTTGAATCTAGAAAACACTATGGAGGATTTGACGGTAAATAAGCAAGCTGCGCAGTTTCAAAAGGAACAACAGATGCAGAGTCAAGCTAATATCATGCAACAAATGAAAGGAGCCGCTGGCGGTTCTGGTATTGCTGCGTTAGCACAAACAATGGCTCAGCAAGGTTCTAAAGATGCTCAAGCCGCTCAAGCTGATATAGCTCGTCAAGAGCAAGCTAACCAATTAGCTGAGCGTCAAGAAGCTAGTAGAATACAAGACAAAGAACGTGAAGGAGATATGATGAGCAGGAACCTGCAGTTTGGCAAGATATCATCTATGATGGGTATGTCGGCTGGCGAATATGCTGGCGCTAATGCTAGAATCCAAGCCGGTCAAGAAGCTATGATGGACGCTGGTCAAGGCATGGCTAATACAGCTGGTGATTTTGCAGTAAACACAGGATATTTAGATTCAGACGCTGCTTACGGAACTAACGTAAATACTAACACTGGTGATCCAACTTCATAATAAACTAAATTAACCATGGCAGATTCACCATCATATACAAACTATCAAATAAACGCCTCTACATTAAATATTATGAAGGAGGCTTCAGGTAACTATATGCCTGACTATGGTCACTGGAGAATGAGATTTGGGGAAGGCGATATTCCAGATCGTGACCCAGAACCAGACCCAGAACCAGAACCAGAACCAAAGCACTATTTAGACCCAGAAGCTGAAACAGATATTGATATAGAACCGGGTGAGCCTGGGAGCCCCGCAGAAGGCGAGTGGCAATACGAGGAGGGCTCGCTACCTAGTTACGATCAGGCTTGGGAGTCAAATACGGACGGTATAAACGACATGTATGATAGCAAAGAAGATTACATAAAGGATATAGAGGATCAAAAAGCTATGGCGGCAGCAGGGGATTTTGAGAGTATTGCTGAAAAGAAAGGAATATCTCTTGATCAAGCTAAACAAGACTGGGAGTTAAGAGAGGTAGATGGCAGGTGGGTGTGGGTTGAAACTAAAGCGGCTACTCAAGGAACTCAAGGAAGTGTGACCGCTACGGCAAATGCTTCAGCCGGAAACCAAACATCAAGCTCAACCCAGTCCGCTTACTTAAAACGATCACCATATAAGCAAACTAATGAACCTAACATACCACAAGCTGTTGGACCTGGTGGATTTCAACCTAGAGATCCAAATGATATAAACGTGCTAAAGTCAGCTCGCGCCGCGCAGACTAATAGGCAAAGTATATCCAGCACACATATTCACTACCAAGGAACACAGGTTATGAAGGATCTTAAGGCTAATCTATGGAACGTAGGCGAGGATGATAACACGAAAAAGAAAAATCGTAATAAGGCTCATGTTATAATGCA
>Ga0098059_1001247_pt1 | contig 12964 bp, 8 predicted proteins | sample 20_taG_FD_92580 | JGI IMG/M metagenome (GOLD analysis project Ga0098059, IMG submission 92580) | Marine viral communities from the Subarctic Pacific Ocean - 20_ETSP_OMZ_AT15318 metaG | ecosystem: Environmental > Aquatic > Marine > Oceanic | place: Subarctic Pacific Ocean | collected 2015-01-19
AGACCTTGTGCCCACTTGTTAAGAGAGGAGAAAAATGCCGCATTCGTCAGTCTATGTTTATTGATCACAATTGACATTTTTGCGTAAACATCTTCTGCAGTACTATTTTGTAGATTCTCACTCTCAACTTCTGTTTTATCGAGAGACTGGAGGTAACCAATCCAAACTGCATCAGGACTTTTTAAGGCATCAAAGTCATAATATCTCTGTAACATTAAAATCCTAACGACTTCAATAGCATCAAATCGTAATGCTAAGCCTAATTCTCGAACGACCTCACCGATATGCTCTTCTTTAAGTGACTCAACCTTGTCAAAAGACTTTTTATATTCTCTAAGCAGCGCTGACTTCAAATACTTGTGGATATTGTCATCTTTGTTCGCCTTACGATGTTTAGATACACTAGGAATAAATGTCCCCAAAATAGTCTCTGCTATGACCTTACAAGGCTTGCCTCTATCGTAAAATCCTATGTGCTCATCAAGTCTATAAATTGCAGATTGGGAAACGAAACTGAAATGATAGTTCTTTTCATATACACACTTAAGATAATCCGTATAGTATTGCCCCACCTCGAGGGTTAGGGAGTTAAAACTTCCCCCTTTAGCATATTCTAACCTTGATATCCCCATGATACTGCGACAAACAGTATCAAGTGTAGACAACACCTGCCTATGTGTTAAGTGTGGATCTATTCCTCCGTAAACACCAAGTGCTTGGAGTGAATTTCTTACATCAACAACATTAAAACTATTATAAGTAGAGTTGAATGAAGCTGGAGATAAACGTGTAAACCAGCCCTTTGGGGAGGCTGATTGTGTTAAAAAACTTACATGGAATGCTTCGATATTCTCCGGACAAAGTGTTTTCCAATTTTCATTCTTTAAGAATGCGCATATGTTTATCAACATAGAATAGGTATTTATCGCACTTCTGACATTTTGGAGAGTTATGTTATTTATCACGACAAGTTTAGCGTATTCTTTTAGAGTCAAATCATATGTTGCGCCATCAAGCTTCAGTTGGGCGATACCCTCAATATGAATATGTTCTAAATCAAACACAGAAAAATCAAGGGCTGTTTTATAGCTATCACCTTTTAGAAAGTAAAGCGTATCATCATACAAATCCCCAAGGCTATTTAGAAAACCAGGGTTGGCGATAAGCTTTTGGTTCTGTTCGTGCCAGAACTTTTTTTGTGTCGAGAATGTTTGTACCTTTGAATTTTTCATCATATAGCTATTTCTCCTAACGCTTTAAATGGAGTGAAACACCGTCATCGATACTCCGGATTTTTGCATCATTATAAAAAGTTTTTCCCCTTCTTTGATTGACTCAGAACTTAATTCGGTACTTAAGACCTGCTGCATCCACTCGACAGTAGGTAAGACAGTTTGATATAAATGGAGAGAATTTTGATTAAGTAACCGTAAGTAATTACGGTTGAATTCATAAAGATAATTACGCATTTTACATACTGTAACAGGGCTATCCAGGATATAAATTGGACTAAACCCTTTCTCTTCACTTGTAGAGTTTGACAACACTCCAACCTCGTTAATTCGTCCTTTTTTCTGGCCAGTCACAACTTGTAGTCGTGATAGCATTTCTCCACTTTTGTAAGATATTGATTGAGAGACGCTTTCGAATTCATTATTGAATCTCGCAACTTCCTCTTTTGCATCTTTCTCGTTTAAATATGAGAAATCTAAATCAAACACATTGTTTATAAGATCCAGCATAACAGTACGAGTAATACGCCCAGAAGCGTTAATCCATTCTTCATTGTATTCATTAAGGTAGTGATTTTTTTCTGTCTGGTTGCTATGGGAATTGTAATTAATTAAATAATGCAAAGTGTATGGATCACTGTTGGCATGCACAGATGAATTTTTTATAGTTTGAAGACCAAAAATATGGGATGAACAAAAAGTTGGTGCTTTTTTTACGTCATTATTCGTAAGCCCTTTTTTGTTAGAGCTGCTTATACCATATTCAAGAAGAGAGCGAATCGCCATAGGCACGACCATAGGAAGATCACCATTATTTCCGTGTGCTTCACGTAATGCAGCGTCCATCATCGGCAGTTTAATAGCAGCAACTAAATTACCTAATATTGAATTATTTCCTGGGCTGAGACTAGGAGTACTATTGTTAAAAGCAGCAATTTTTTGATCTGGGTTTTGCTTTAGGTAAGTCAGCAGAGCTTGTGCTTCTATCTTTTTTACAGATAGTGAGCGAGTTGTATGGATGTAGTCTGCCCGGCTTTTAAAATATTCACATTCAATGTTCGTAACTTTTTGGCCGACTTTCAACAATCGAAAATTATTTTTTTTTAACTTAACAATATCAGAAGGTTGAACCGCCAAACTTGCCATCAACCAAGAATACATTAGTCGTTCCACTTGAGTGATAGGAATAGGAGTACCTTTCGTAGTTAACTGATGCAATACAAGCATCGACATCATAGGACCATCGCCTGTTATTGAGCTGGAAAAAAATTTGCTAAGCCTACCAACGGATAGAGATAAAAAAACCCCATTCCGCCTGCGTTCTCCTTCAAAAAGAGAGTGCAGTGCATTTTTACTCTTAATAAACGATTGATACGATTCTAGTCCTTTTGTCGAAAGGTTTGAAATTAACAGCAAAGATATTCCTTTATGTAGCGATAAGGAAGGAGATTCAAGATCATGGTAAGTAGAAACAATCTCAAAAATTGCTTTACCGAATAAAGCGCTTTGCTGATGGCCGTTAGCACATTTATTATTGATACCGTTTATAGCGTTGTTGATGTCACCCATTAAATGGTCATGTGCAAATACAAAATCTTGCAACGCAACTTTAGCATCATAAAATTCTAAGATAAGTGTTGAAGCTAGAGTTTTTAATGAGTTTACTGTCAATTTGGGTGAAGCAAAAACTCGATATAAATCTGGACCAATTCCCAATTGCAGATCTCTTAACCAAGGCATTGCACCGAAATAACTTGCTAAAGAATCTTGCCTTTTATTAGTTTGAACGCTAGCTCTCGTTTCTTTAAGTACATTTAAAAATGTCCACTCTTCTCGCGACAACTGATCAACAAACTCCACTTCAAGATATGCATAGCGAAATAGTACTGTTTTCAACCGAATAAGAGGGCTAACCCCTCCATGGTTACCATGTTCATCAAACCAATCGGTTTCATATTCTTTTAATAATTCGTATTTGTTCTCTAACCTTTTGGAGTTAAGCCAAACCACAAAATCTACAGCGACTCTAGAAAAGCTAACTTTACTGGACATTACAGCAAACTCGTTGGAGAATGCGTGATTGTAAGCTGCAACTATAACCCTATAGAGCAATTTTTTGACTGGGTTAATTGCATCTGTAAACTCTATTAAACGCGGAGGGTGTTTCTTTAATCTGGGAACTTGTAAGAAGTGGGTATTCAAGTTACGCCGCAATTGGACAACTATTTTGTTTTGTTTGTGCGCTTGTTTAATTTTCGCTTCGTACTCGGCAGAATCTAGATTTGTAGCTGCGTCGGACTTTTTATCGCTAGCTAAATCCATCTACTACTCCTTTTTGTAAAGCATCTCGATATCCACACGCGTGAATATAACGCTTCGTTACTTCACTAGCGCCTTTTCCATCAACCTTATGTCCCAAACGACGTGCTGTTTCAATATACACGGCCGACGCTGTGGTAATAGATTCATATGACTTATTTTGTCCTTGGCACAAACTGTAAAAAATATCGGTCCCAAAGCTGTGTCGCAAAACATGGTAAGTGTGTTCCAGGTGAATTTCTTGCATATCATAGTAGCACTTAGGGTTTTTATTAATCTTTTGTTGAACCTTATTTTTTACTTCTAAAAAGGTATCACTCGCAAACTGTGTATCTATTCGCTCCCCCCTATTTTGGTTAGAGTTCGTAACTAGCAGATGGGGTGAAGTGGATTTTGGACGCTCTTGATCATAATATCTGCACATCAACTTTAAAAGGTGCCGCGGAATATATAAAGTTCTAGATGTCCCGTACTTGGTCCATATTGAACTTAAGTAGTATTCGAACTCTTCTTGGTGCGGGTTTTTCTTAAGTTGTTTAAACAGCGAACGTAATCCAGAGTGCTTTTGTTTATTTGCTCTAAAGTCATCAAGCACAAAGCCCTGGTTTTCCGAAGTTCTGCATCCTAGTTCACCTCCATTTCTGAGTACGACTTGTTGGAGCAATGAATTACAGTTGGCGTATAATACTTCACGGGTTGCAGGTAAAAGGTACTTCACACTAAGCGATATTTTAGAATTTTTTCGAGCAATTTCTCGAAAACTGGGCTTGATACCAATATACCTAGGCTTGTTGTCAAAGTAATATGAAAGCCAGTTATAGTATGAATTAATTGCCTCCACATACTTGTTAGTAGCCTCCTCACTTTTGCCTTGTTCGTTAATTAAGTGGTCATTAACGTAATCATTTATAACTTCACTAGGCAATGCTGTGTGTGTGTTGAGCGAAATAAAAACATTCTCTTTATAGCCATCAATATATTCAAGAAAAATACCCAGTCGATTACATATTTTATACGCTGTGTGTTCTCCTATTTCTATTTCTATTAACAGCTCCTTACTTACACCTGTTTTAGTGTTTTGCTCTACGGCGCGGTTTACTGAGAGTAAACTACGTTGTGTGTATCGCGCAAATAAGCAAGGCAATATAATAGGTATATTGTTCTCATCAAGATAGAGGTAATGACCATTTAATTTATTTTCAGAAAACCTTTGCATACTTTTCACCTATACATGTTAACACCTTTAATTTAAGGATATCACACGCAAAAAATATACAAATATTAGAGTAGAAACAATACTCTTGAGTTTAAAAGCAGTCCATATCTATATGAATAAACTTTTTCATCACACAATAACAACTGTTTATTTATACAGCCATTATTGTGGAATCACTTTTAATTAGCAAGCATGTTATTGCTTAAAAAGAGCGTTTACTTTTCTTTGGCTTATTAAAACAATACATCCAAAATAAAATTTCTAAAGAAAAGCCTAATAAAATCAAAACAATTGCCCCAGCCTCATTACCCATAGCGTAACAAGTAAACGACGCTATAAAAACGGTGCATGCCAATAACCAATTAATTATATTCTGCATAGTTATCTCCTTGTGTGTTAATAGTTACTATAGCCATGAATTTAAAGAGGTACAATTTTTACTCAAGGGTTTTTATTTAGCACTGTCGTTCTTTTAAGGTTAAGGTTAAGGTTAAGGTTTGTTCAATCTGAGGCAGTTTACTCACGGCACGAGGTTTATAGCCTAATTGTTTAAATAAAAAAGGCGCAAAGCTTCCATGTCCTGCTTACGTCCCTTATTTACATCCATGAGGGCAATACAGAGTAGCTCCACCCCTAGTTATAATTCCCTTGAGCTCATCCGACCATATTGCTAATCTAAATGCTTTAAAACTAAGAGCAATAAATACATGGAAACGTTTAAACAACAACACCCTATTCATACCGATATTACTGTGGCATGGGGCGATATGGATGCCCTACAGCATGTTAATAACTGTGTTTACCTGCGTTATTTTGAAATAGCCAGAATCGATTTTTTAAATAAATTAAATTTATTTGAGACTATTAATGCGAAAGCCACTGGCCCTGTGATCAGTGAAAATAATATTCGCTACAAACGCCCTGTAACGTTTCCTGACACATTAAGCGTAGGTATTACCATTAGTGATATAAAATCTGACCGCTTTGTAATGAACTACAGTGTGTTTAGTCATGCACAAAACGCGATAACAACCACCGGCATGTCAAAAGTGGTCATGTTTGACTTTAAAACAGGCCAAAAAGCCACGATCACAGAGCCATTGTTATCGGCTTTAAAAGCAAACTCTCAAACCGAATAATTAGGATTAGCAATGCAATATAGTCAATTAGGCAGTAGTGGTGTTAGCGTTTCAAGAGTGTGTTTAGGTAGCATGACCTGGGGAGTACAAAACACCCAACATGATGCCGACCAACAGATAGCCTATGCGCTTGAGCAGGGTGTGAACTTTATTGATACAGCAGAAATGTATGCTGTTCCTCCCTCTCCCGATACCTACGGTAAAACAGAAGAAATTATAGGCAATTGGATAGCACGTAATTCACAAAAACGAAAAGACATTGTTATTGCAACTAAAATTGCAGGGAATGGACTTTCTTGGGTACGTGATGGCGGCAATATTACTCGCCAAGCTGTTATTGATGCGGTTGATCATTCTCTAAAACGCCTTCAAACCGACTATATTGATTTATACCAGCTACACTGGCCAAATCGCCGTACCCCTCACTTTGCTAGGCAATGGCCTGGTATGCTTAAATTTACCGAGGTAGATGCAAAACAACACACCGCTGATATGCTTGATATTTTAGAGGGGTTAGATGCGTGTGTTAAAGCAGGAAAAATTAAGCATTGTGGGCTTTCTGATGATACGCCTTGGGGAATTAGCCAATTTTTAAATTTAGCAAAAGAGCATAACTTGCCAAAAATGGTGTCTATCCAAAACGAGTTTAGCCTAGCACATGCCAAAGATTGGCCTTATTTAATAGAACAATGTGTACATGAAGATATTGCTTATTTACCTTGGTCACCATTGGCCGCAGGGCTATTAACCGGTAAATACCTAAATGGAGCACGCCCTGAAGGCTCCCGCTGGACATTTATGCAGCGTAACGGTATTTTTCGTGATACGCCACAATCACAACAGGCGACCAAAGAGTATGTTGAACTTGCCCATGCACACGCTATCACCCCAGCTCAATTAGCGCTGGCTTGGTGTAATCAAGTTGATGGAGTGACATCATCTATCATTGGTGCCACTACTATGGCGCAATTAAAGGAAGACATTGATGCGTTTGACCTAACACTGAGCGATGACGTGTTATCAGCGATTGATATCATATTTAGAAATAATCCAATGCCTTACTAATGAAATTAAGCAAAGGGTAAATGTTATTCAATAATGTTGATTCTTTGCTATTCTTTATGTTTATTTTCTAAACATTATCGGTATAATGCGCAGCAAATTTTCAAGGACGATCTATTTGTTATGTTGCCTCTTCGTTTTTTATGCCTGAGCACTTTAGTTATTTTTTCTCTTTATAGTCACACTCTAATAGCAAAACCGGTAGAGGAAATTTTATGGCTACAAAGTAAAACCCCTCCATTTCATTTAGATGCTGATGATTCCCAATCCGGCTTATGTGATAATTTAACTGAGCAACTCATCTCAACCATTAAAGGCGTTAAACATACTCGCTTAGTTTTACCGCAAAAGCGTATTAACAAATATATAAATGAAGGTAAAAACGTCTGTTTCCCATGCGCTATTTATAAGCACAGTGCAAATAAACAGTTTATATATTCAATACCTACGTCTATTTACCCCCCATTTAATATCATTACTACCGCAGCAAAAGCACCTGAATTAACCACAAAACATGGAATCCCTATAAACTTAGTTAGTTTGCTTACTGATGAGAACTTTACTTACGGTCAAGCTGATGCTCGCAGATTTTCTGTGCAGATTAACAATATTATTGAAAATTCACTAACTCACTCCAATGTTTCTATGAGTTGGAGTAGTGATAATGAAAGCGGTGTTGTAATGGAGCGCTTAAAGCATGGGTCTTTAGATTATTCGCTTGATTACCCATTTATAACTAGTTACTTCAATAAAGGTAATCAATCAAATATCGTAAACCTAGCAATTGCACAAAATAAAAATAAATTAGTCCCCATAGCGGTTGGCTGTGCCACCAATGCGCCTAATGACTTTGCATCACAAGCAATTAAAAAAATCAACCACGCACTAAAAAATAGCATTTTAGTCTCTGAGCAATACAAAAAAAACCAAGAATACTGGTTAAATGAACACTTTGAAGACTTTAATAAAACATATTCTCAGCATGTCCTTAACTTTGACTCACAGACCAATGATGCTCCAATAAACACTGCTGACCAGAATAAAGAGCAACGTTGAACTCTCGTCCAGTACTAACCATCCCTACGCCAGCAGGAGTGCCAGTCATAATAATGTCGCCTTCTTCGAGGCTCATAAACTGACTAACCTCAGCCAATATTTGTGCAGGTTGGTGCAACATAAGTTGGCTATCACCATGTTGAACCGGCTTGCCATCAATATGTAATTCAAATATAAACGATGTCATTTCTGGCGTTAATTCAATAAACTCACTAAATAATGCTGAGCCATCGAATGCTTTAGCACGTTCCCACGGCAAGCCCTTTTCTTTTAAACTGCTTTGCAAAGCTCGCTTAGTCAAATCAAGTCCAATCCCTACGCCCACAAGTTGTTTATTTTTAACCACAAAGCATAATTCAGTTTCATAATGTAGCATATCACCGTTATGGGAAGAGAGTAAGGTATTAGTGATCGCGCTATTAGGCTTATTAAAAATTACCATTTGCTCAGGGTGTTCGTTGTTTAATTCAGCAATATGCGCACTGTAATTGCGCCCCACACAGACTATTTTTGAAGGCTGTATGCTCTGCGAAGCCAGCTTTATTTGATTCATTCTCTCACCTGTTAATTACATAACGCGTTTAATATTTCGGCATACTCTCAAATAATTAACGCAAAAGCGAATGCAGTTTTATTATGTTTTTATGATAACTATTGAGCTGAATATAATCAATCACATAGAATGGAATAAAAGTAAGAAGGGACTAATTTGGCAGGTTTTTGTATACGCGGTTTTAAAGCAATAAGCAGGTACATTTAGTACCTGCTTATTGATGTTTGTTAATAGGTTATTGACTACTTACAAGTAACACTACTTTGCTCGACAGCATTTGCTGTAATAGCCAGCTTAGCAATAGATACATGCCAATCACCTTGCGTGCTTAACTGCCAAGGGGTGAACACTTGTGCTAAGTCAACACCTTGCTCTGCAAAACAACTTAAGTTGATGTTTAATGTTTGCCATTGACCTGATTGCTCAAGGTTATCAGTAATATCAAACTTACCCTGACAACTCTCACCACACCCCATACCAACCCATAACGGACTAGCCGCGGCTTTATCTACTTTAATTTGTATTTGCAGCTGACCATTGTTTTCAACGTATGAACGTAAGTCAGATGGAAACGCAGCCGCTAAATTAACGCCAGCCATTGCTTGGCCATTAAAACGAATAGCGCGTGCATCTTCTTGCACCTCTTTATCAAATGTTTGGATGCTCACCGCACCTAATGACTCGCGACTGCTCGCCACCGTTTTTTGTTGCTCGCCACTTTTTAAAACCAGTGACCACGGTGCTTTAATTGCACGCTCAAACAATACTAAATCATCCAATTTTTCAGTCTGTTGAGTTTGCTCCACCAAGTCATCTTTTAAGACATTACTATCGTTGTAAGTTAAACCAAAACCATAAGGAAGTAATGGGCTGTAAGCTTCGTCGTTACGGTTTTCATTATCGATTGGATTATTAGGCCATGAAAAAGATAGCTTGCCTTTAAAGTCATGATTAATAGAGCCGTCTGCATTTTTAAACAAGACATCGCTAATAGCATCGCCTTCACTACCTGGAAGCCAAATAGCAACGAACGCATCACTGGCGTTAAGCTCAGCATTAACCCACATAGGGCGACCGCTTATAAATAATGAAACAACAGGGATTCCCTCATCTTTAAACTTACGCAGTAACGCTAAGTCGCTTTTATTACCGCGCTGGTATTCGAGGTTATCAACATCACCATTACCCTCTGCGTATGGTTGCTCACCAAACACCACAATGGCAACATCAGGGCGTGCAGTATATTCCCCTTCAACGCTCAGCGCTGCACTGCCACCAGCTTGCTCTACAGTATCTTTAATACCTGCATAAATAGAACTGCCACCAGGAAAATCACTGTTTTTATTACCTGTACCTTGCCACGTAACGCTCCAACCACCCGACTGCATACCTATGTTATCAGCCCCTATGCCTGCGACTAATACGTTGGTTTTAGGTGATAATGGCAGTAACTGCTGCTTATTTTTAAGTAATACTAAAGACTCGCGTACAGCCTGTTTAGCCACTGCACGGTGATCGCTACTACCAATAATTTCAGTTTTTCCAGACAGGGGACGCTTCGCAGGGCTTGGTTTATCAAATAACCCTGCACGCATTTTAACGCGTAAAATACGCGTTACTGCATCATTAATTCTACTGAGTGGGATTTCACCGCTATTAGCTTGGTTAACCAAGTTGCTAAATAATGGTTTCCACTCATCCGGTGCCATGTATACGTCTAAGCCCGCATTAGCCGCTTGAGCACAGTTACTATTAGAACAGCCTTTAACCTGCCCGTGGCCATTCCAGTCACCGACAACAAAGCCATCAAAACCCATTTTATCTTTAAGCACATCGGTCAGTAAATATTTACTGCCGTGAATTTTTTCACCATGCCAGCTATTAAACGAGGCCATTACCGTTTGTGCACCTGCACCCAAACCACCAACATAACCTTGAGCATGAAGCGCATATAATTCTTCTTCAGAGGCGATATTATTACCTTGATCATCGCCATTCACAGTACCGCCATCACCTAAAAAATGCTTAACCGTACTGACTACCCGCGTATCTGATAAAAAGTCTTCATCAACAGCGCCTTGTAAGCCTTTAACAATTGAGGCTGAATATGCTTTTACTATTTCAGGGTCTTCAGAATACCCCTCGTAAGTACGACCCCAACGATCATCTCGCACTACGGCAACCGTAGGTGCAAATACCCAGTCAATACCGGTAACCATAACTTCACGCGCCGTTGCTGCGGCAATTTTTTCAATAAGTTCAGGGTTGTTCGCCGCCCCTAAACCAATATTATGCGGAAATAAAGTCGCACCAATCACATTGTTGTGTCCATGTACCGCATCAGTGCCCCACATTGTAGGAATCGTGCTGCCATCGAGGGAATCATCAATAGACGCTTGATACATCTTTTCAGCTAAATCAACCCAGTCTTCGGGGGTTGCATGTTTATTGTTATTTGGAAACGAGCCACCGCCGTTTAAATAGGAGCCAAAGCCATATTTACGCATATCTTCAACCGTAATATGACGAATTTCAGGTTGGATCATTTGCGCTATTTTTTGCTCTAGTGTCATGGTCTTTAGCATATCTGCGATTTTTTGCTCCATTTGAGCATCGCTTTTAATACCGGTTTCTATTGTTGGCCAAATTTCTTTTTGATTTGTCGCATCGCTAGCACTGTTAGAGGGTTGCGAACAACCGCTGCTGGCTATTGCTGCTAGCATCAGTGCAGTGACTGAAAAAGTTCGTTTAATAATCATAGCATTCACCTAAAACTCAAAGACGAGTTGACGTTGTTTTTTTTGCACCAAACAGCGCGAAGTAAGTAATATATAAATAGCAGCCAATAGGCAGTATAAGCGCTAGTTGCACACCGATATTGTCAGCCAGCATACCTTGTAGTAATGGAATAATAGCTCCACCTACAATCGCTAAGCATAAAATACCCGACCCCTGTGAGGTGTATTTACCCAAGCCTTGAAGCGCTAAACTAAAAATAGTAGGGAACATAATAGAGTTACACAGACCAACCAATAAAATAGCCCACATAGCGAGTGACCCTTGACCTGTCATTGCAATTAACACTAACACACCGGCCAAAATACCATGACAAGCTAACACCTTGGCTGCATTTAATTTTTGCATAATCGCAGCGCCAGCAAATCGCCCTATCATTGCACCTGCAAAATAATAGCTAATATAATGTGCAGCTTGTTGCTCTGGTAAACCTGCAATATGGTCAAGGGTTAAAAAGCCGACTAAAAAGCTACCAATCGCAACTTCAGCACCTACATAAACAAAAATACCAATAGCGCCCAAAATAAGATGGCGATATTTCCAAACACTGCCTAAGTCAACAAACTCAGTGTCACCTTGATTTTCAGCTTCACTATCAATCGCTTTACCGAGTTTAGGTAACTTCAAAAAAGCAAAAATAATAGCCAGTGTTAGTAAACTTGCACTGAGCATTAAGTAAGGGAACTTAACTTCTTCGGCTGTAGCTTGACTAATTTCAGACAAAATCAACCAACTACCAAATAATGGCGCAACCGTTGTTCCTAAAGAGTTAAAAGCTTGGGTCATGGTTAAACGCGAAGACGCTGTTTTTGCAGGCCCTAATACGCTTACATAAGGGTTAGCAGAGACTTGTAAAATAGTGATCCCTGAAGCAAGCACAAATAAAGCAAGTAAAAATAGTTCGTAAACATGTGCCTCTGCAGCGGGGTAAAATAATGCACACCCTATCGAAGCAACAACCAAACCAACAACAATACCAAATTGGTAACCTATTTTACTAACGAGTTTTCCTGCAGGAATTGACATAACAAAGTAGGCACCAAAAAAACAAAATTGTACCAACATTGCTTGGGTGTAATTAAGGGAGAACATTCCCTTTAAATACGGAATTAAAATATCGTTCAGGCAGGTAAGAAAACCCCACATAAAAAACAAGGTCGTAAGCGATGTTAACGCAAAGGTGTGTGTAGACCCTGGTTTTTGGCTGTTTTCTGCTGCCGGTAGTGGCTGTGTGATATGTGCCATAGTATAATCTCTAATTATTTATAATTATCAGATTGTTACCTCTATTTAATTGCGTTTAGTAAAACTTAAAAAGCAGATAATAGTTGCAACACCAAATGTAAGCGCTTACATTTATAGCATACAGAGAAAATTTATCAATTTATTTACAAATAATATTGTAAGCGCTTACATTGCTGTATTATACAATTTCTATTGCTTAGCTAATTACGGTAAAGCGCATTATTATTGCAAGCTTAAGGACGTATCTCATTGTGTTTAAAACAATTTCTTTGCCAGGCACGTCAGCCCTTTTAAAATCGCCGTTTATTTTTGGTGTTGCCACGGCCTCTTTTCAAATAGAGGGAAG
>Ga0098059_1001250_pt1 | contig 12942 bp, 4 predicted proteins | sample 20_taG_FD_92580 | JGI IMG/M metagenome (GOLD analysis project Ga0098059, IMG submission 92580) | Marine viral communities from the Subarctic Pacific Ocean - 20_ETSP_OMZ_AT15318 metaG | ecosystem: Environmental > Aquatic > Marine > Oceanic | place: Subarctic Pacific Ocean | collected 2015-01-19
TATCGCGGATCAATGTTGGAAATGAACCGAGGTATGGGATACGAATTAGCAGCTGCAGAGAAAGCATACGATAGAGATATCGCAGGTATCAAAGCGGAAAATAGTGTCTTAAATCAAAGAATCGAATTGCTCAAAGGAGAGATCCGCGAGATAGATAATAGATTGAAATCTTTAGGTTATGAAGGAGATGTACTTGCTACTGCATCTGCAATGCATGTAAAAGATACGAAAATGCTAGAGAAAATGAAAGATCAATATACAAAGATAGTGAGTGAAAGTAATTCTTATAGCTGGGGTGCTGGCAATAATGCTCTGCAATCCCATGTTCAAACTTTTCAAGACTATTACGAAAAAGTAGAAATGAAAGGAGCTATGCCTTATGGCGAAAGCGAGTTTGAGCTTTTTTTTAATGTTGATTATACTGATTATCAAAAGTGGCTGAAAGCATCTGGAGGTATTCATCATACTGAATGGGAATTATCGCCAAATAATAATACTTTGAATGATTATAAGTCAAATTTAGGTGCAGCTTCTTTTGATAAAGATGTAAAGAATTGGCTTTATGATTTAAGTAGGATTAATAGCACATACAATAGTCAGTATCCTAATTCTCCTATGTTTAGTAGAAGTGGTGTCGATTCATTAGGTCGAACTTCAGATCAATTATACTCTTTGGAACAAGATGTTTACGGGTTAAAAGCAACAAGAAACAATGCCGCTCCTACTGCTTTTGATTTTAATGCTTCAGTTGGAGAAATAGGTTCAATGCTTACAGTAAAAAAACTTTTAAATGTTCACAAGATTAAACAACTAGTTGCTAAAGCGAATGAAGCGCAAACGCTTCTAAGTGGTTACCAAGGTGATCTTGCAGCTACAGATGCTAAGACTAATGAATACAATCAAAGAGTTAAGAGTATCAAAGCAAAGTATGTTGAAAGTGAAGAATATAAAACACTTACAGAAAAAATAAATATTCTTGCTAAAGCTAGCAATGTGAGTCTTGCGAAGAAAAAACAAATAGATGATCTCTTAGTAGCATTTGAAAAAGATGTAAAGGATGGCGCTTTAGATCCCAATGCTATGCGAAATTACTTTGCAGAAATAGAAAAATTTGCAAGTGAATTTTACAATGGCCTACCACCAGAAGCAGGTGTAACTGTGCCTGAAGTTACAGATATCGGCTTATTAGGTCCTTTTTCTATTGACATACAGTATGCAGAAGATTATACTATCAGAATAATAGATGCCTTTTTTACTAGCAGGGGCAGTATGATACAAATAGACGAATCAGCAATTGTTGAAGAATATACTTTCTTCGCAAGGGATATTATTGGATTAAGGACTTAATAATGAACACTCAAATGAAAGACGGCAAATTACTTGTCGGAGATGAGTTAAGCGATGCTCAAAAAAACGCTTTAGAAAAAGCTTCCATGACTGGAAGTCAAATACTAGATAACTTAGATAATCTAAATGCAGAGATAGGACACAAAACAAACACAACACTTCCAGATGCTAAACCTCAGGTTTCTTTAGCTCAAAAAGGAAAAATTATTGAAACAGGAGATACTATGGATCTAGATAGAGAATTAGAAGAATTAGATAAAAAACTTACTCAACAGCAAGTATTGAATAAAACTATAAAGCAAGAAGAAACTGAAACTGAAGAAGTAGAAGAAACAGTAACTGAAGACGATGCTTTAAAAAATCAAATTATGGAGTTGTTTAAAAACACTCCAGATGCTCCAGGAACTCGTCAAATAGCTGCTTGGAAACAACAACATGGTAAGAATGGAGTTTACGTTCTTGGTATGGGTGAAGGCGATGTTTATGTTTTTACTCATTTAAAAAGAGGTCAGTGGAAAAAGATACAAGAGATAATGGCAAAAATGCAACAAAGTGCTCATGAAGGTTTTGATGCTGAAGATGAACTGAAGCAAAAAGTCGTACAACATTGTGTTCTCTGGCCGAGACCACTTACAGTTGAATTCTTTTATACTTCTAGAGCAGGAGTTATGGATGCTATATACCAATCCATTCTGATGAATTCTTACTTCCTTACACCTCAACAAACGATGATGCTTACCACACAACTGTAGATAATGATTGATGAATTACTCGAAACTAATGGAACTATATTTGAAACGATACTACCCGATAACTCTGGGATATCTTTCAAGTACAGGCTATTGACTTTAAAAGAGTATAATTTATTTTCAAAGATAAGACGACTTGAAGCTATTGAGGAAAACTCTTTAGCTACAAAGGTTTTTGAAAGGTGCTATCTTGGCGATAGCGCCTTTTTACCTGATGACTTACCTGCTGGTATTTTAATTAGTATAGGTAAGTTAATTCTATGGATGTCTGGAGATTGTGACAATTACACTTTAGACGAAGATCTTGCAAGACACCGTAGTAATAATCCTGATAATACTATTTTTTCTTATATCAGGTCAGTTATAGTAACTGTATTTCCAATGTACACTTTAGAAATAATGAACAGTTGGGATAGAGAAGAAATATTAAGAAAGTTTGTCATTGCTGAGAATATACTTTCTAAGCAAAGAGAGAACTATAAGAAGTTAGAACTAACTAGAGAAGATCCTAAAAAACCCAAAAAGACAAAGCACGGTATAGATTTCGCTCGAGAGAATGCCATGTTGAGATCTAAACAGAACCCATTTGATATAGAGCAAGCACAAGATAAGGTTTCAGAAAGCGATAGAAAGCTTAGCAAAGAACAACTGAAATCTCTAGAAGCTAGAAGGAGGTAACAGTGTCTTCAGGGTATGGTCCACCTAACAAGCATTGGAGTTCTGATGAATACTCTCCTCATATAAGCCCCATATCCAGGGTCTTGAGTTTGGGTTTTGGCGTTGGAGCAATTGGTGGCGGTCTTTATTTTGCCAGTCAACAGCAAGTTGGCAAGAACCTAACTGCTATAGATATGGTTCAGAATACTTTAAAAAGATACGGATACAACTCTCCTTTCTCTTTAATGAATACTTTTCGTGGTGCTGAATGGTTATCTCCATTTGTTAGTACTGGCGGTTTAGGGATGAAGTTAAATACTTCTCTAATTGAGCCCAGCAAAGAAGTATTCCAGTATATATATGAACCTGAGTTTTTAAAAAGAGCTGAAACTCATAAGTTTTTATATAAAACTTTTCCTGGATTTGAAGATTTAATTCATTCTAAGAAAGGTTTGCCTTTTAATTTCAATGTACTTCAAGATGATGTTCAGTTGGTTTTCGAAGCAGATCCAGAAAAAAGTGTAGGTAAAGCTTTTTTAAGAAGGATAGATACTGGTAAGACTTTACCAATCAGTAGTAAAGTCTCTCTATTTGATATAACTGAAACTGAAGCACCAGAGATTATATCTAAAACTAAGACTAAAGCTAATACTGCTTTTTATTCTATCAATCAAGCGACAGGGCTTGTTGATGATTTTGCTCAAGCAGGCAGTAGGCCTCTGCAGAGCGTTGACCAGATTTTCAGAAATCAAGAAGGCGTTCAGAAAAGATTTGCAATAATAGAATCTCCAACTACTACAAGAGGATTAAGTGTATTCAGTAGAGCTTTCCCTGCTTTTGGCATGGAGAGATTAAATAGACTTCTTTTAAGTACTGTTGAGCAAATACCTATTTTGGGAAGTTTTACTGGAGCTATAGATAGAGCTTATAATTTTGATTTTAAAGTTCAATCTGGAACAGCATCTAAAATGTTTGCACGCTATGGTCTAAGAGCAGGTGCAATAGGTGCTACTGTTTTAGGTATTGAGCAACTCGATTACTATAGAAGGAACTATGATTTAGTTGGAGACGTTGGTGTTTCTGCGATAATGTCTCTTGGTGTAGCGGGTGCCTTTAAAAGAATAATGAGCAGCACTCCTACTAAAGCCGCCGGAGTGGGAGCTGCTGCTTTTGTAGCACAAATGATTCTTCCTGGATTTGAAGAAGGTACTGTACCAGGGTTAGCAACAGTAGCTAAGAATATAGATGTAGGTTCTACTGCTATTGGCGAGTTAACATTCATGAATAGTTATCGTAGATTTGTGGAAGGTATGGCTCCTGGAATTTCTGATCCAACCTTTGGTGCTTTTGCAGGTGTAGGGTTAGCAATAGCTTCTGGATTTGCTAGAGATCCTATTTCATCTCACATCTTTAGAAGGCTTAATACTGACCAAAAGAAATATTTACTTGGTGAAAATTCTCAAGTTGCTTTAAGAAAGAACTTTGAGTTACCTTTTACTCTAAGAAGAGTACAGGATCAAAATATACATTTACTTTCAAAAGGCAATTTCTTAACTGAAACAGGTCAGGATGTACTTGGCGATTCGTTTGCAAAAGAGATTAAAGGCTTCAAGTACAGTCCAGAAGTAAGTGCACCAAATTTAAAAGAAAGATTCAGAGTTAAAGGAGAGCTGTTTGCAGCTGCTAGAAAAGTTGCTGGAGAAGAAGGTGTAAATATTTTAGAAAAAGAACTATCTGAAGTTTATGCTAAGTCCCTAGCGGAAAGGAAAGAAGCTTACACTGGCGTTAACGTTTTAAATGAGTCTTACTTGAGACGAATGGATGAGATTTCTAGATCCAATTTAGGTAAATCTCAAAAGCTTGTTGAAAGTCTATTTACTAAATTAACTCACAGTTTTTTCGGTGCCTCTTTTCAAGGGGAAGATTTTATTAAAAAGTCTAAAGATGCCGGAGTAAGAAATAGACTTGGTAGATTTCCGTTTTTATTTGCTGCTGGACTATTAGGGCATCAACTGGTAACCGGGGGATTGCTTGGTAGTATGGAGAATGCATCTGAAAAAGAAGCTATTTATTCAGGCCAACAATTAGTGGGTGTTAAAAGAGGTAGATGGTGGGAAGGTGGCGGTACCCCTTTCGCTGGTCGAGATATAATGTATCACCGACCTCACCAGTACCATCAGTTAATGACTAGAGCTAAGCAAAAATCGATATATGGTGAAGATGAAGACTCTACATCACCCATAGGTAAATTCTTTTTAAAGAACTTCACTTACGATCTTGAACGAATGAATTATTTCAAGAGACCTTACCCCGTAACTGCTGGTGCGTTTGAAGACATTCCTATTATTGGAAACATCCTTGCAGCTACCGTAGGTCAGGTAATAAAACCTACTAGGTTTATGCATGCTAATGAGCTGTTCAGGGTTGGACCTGGAGGCCAATTAGAGTACAAAAACCCTAGTGAGATTGATGCTCCCGGTTACAGTATAGGTGGAAAAGGTTTTGGAATGCCAGGTTCTCCTCACAGTGTAAGCAATGTTCTTGGAAATTTACAATATCAGTTTAGAGAGCTTGAAGGTTTAACAGGTTGGGCTAAAAATATATTCACTAAAGCTTTAACTGGGGAAGAGTCTTTTGGTATACAGAAGCCTGTTTTTGAAAGTGCTTCTAGAATCGCATCTTCTAATAAAGATTTTTGGGACATGGAGCTTGGTGGCGCTTTATTTCTTTCAGAGCCTTTGAGACGTTTCTTTCCTAAAGAAAGATCTATGATTCAAAATTACAATCCTTTAGTTAACTCTATGCCATCTTGGCTTCCCGAAAGATTTCATTATGGAGACCCTTATAGGAATATTGGTTCTGGGGATGTAAGACTTCCTGGATCAGGATATGAAGCTTTACATCCTGAATTAAAAGGTTACTCTGCAGAAGCCTATCCAGATATATATAAGTATAAAATATTATCTGATGTTGCTCCAACTTCCAAACAGTTCTTGCAACTGAGAGAAAATATGTATAGGCGTAGATCTGAAGGCATTCTATCCCAAAAAGAACAGATGTTGATGGATCAAGCGGACAAACTCTTAAACAAAAGGACAGTCTATCAAGATTTTCAACCACATGAAAAGGCCTTGGATATTCCTATTGTGTCTCAAGCTTCAAGAGCAGTAGTTGGTGGAGCGGTTGATATCTTCAAAGATTCCTTTTCTCCTATGGAATATATGGTTCCAATGGGTTTTAGACCCAGTCAAAAGTTACTTGAGTATAGCAATCCTATAGATCAATACGAGTATCAAAGATTATATGGGACTATGTTTTCTTTCTGGGATAAGCCTATAAGGGATTGGTTTAGGCCGGCGTTTTATAGTGCGGCCCATGCTATGGGGTATGATGGAACTCCTGCTCACAGAGAAAAAGCCAATCAAGTAAATGAGTATTTTGACAAGTTAGAGTTTTACAAGCAGATGCAATTAGCAGGAAAAGCTGAAGCTATGGGTAACACTAGAGCAAAGCAAAAGTTCTTGCTAGAAGCAAGTAGAACTAAATACGGTATAAATCCACAAGCACATGCTATGTCTATGTATCAAGCTCTCCCTGATGGAGAGAAAGAGTTTTTTGATGCTTTTGCTGCTGCCAAGGGAGCTGATAGAGAAAGGATACTGGAAATGGTGCCCAGAGATCAAGTTCACTTGTATCAGAATATTTTCAGTAGAGTAGATGCAGGAGATAGAAGTCTTTACCCTGGAGGGAAAAGAGAAGTAGATGAACAGTTTCTAACTCAAAGGTTTTACGAGTTGGATGATTATTTTGATGATAAAGCATTACCTGAAGATGATTGGATCGGTTGGCATGAAGACGCTTCGCTTGATGATGTAAAAGTTAGATATACGAATAGCTTAGGAATGGATTTATATGATGTAGATATGTATGAGAGTAAACTGAGAGCTCAAAGTAGAAGAGAGTATCTTAGTGGTTCTGAAAAGGCATTAATGCAGGGTAGAAATATACCTGGTTCTAATGGTATAATGAATTTATTTAGAAATGTATTAAACCAAGAAAACGAAGGTTATACTAATTTAACTGTAACTCAATTTGGTGATACTTCTAGGGGTAATTTTTATATGAACGATGATAGAAGATTTCAAATTATGGAGATGATGAAGTATGCCTCTGAATAAACCATTAGCGTTTAACGCAATGTTTGGTTCTCCCGACGACGAACTAAACGCGAGCAATCCTTTAAACTTAGGAAAAACACTTGTGGGTGCGACTATGGTCGGTGCTCCAATAGCGGCTGGTGTATTTGTTGGTGCTAAGAGGATTAAATCAAATGAATATGCAAGAGTAGCTGGATTAAAAACTAATGTTTTAGGTGATAGTTTTCAAACTGTTGGTCAAAATTTAAAAAACTTAAGAAACTTGAAAGAAGAAATAAATAGAAAGAAAGTAGAAAAGCTTAGAAAAAGCTTATCAGACGATTCTTTTATTAAGAATCTCGAGAATGCAAACGATCAATCTAGGAGGAGAATACTTACTGGCGTTTTAGATTCTTTTAGAAGCATTGAAGATGCTCAACCTTCTGTACAGATATTAAAGCAAAGCATCATCGATATAATTGAAAAAGGAAATATAGAAATAGATGGTCAAACAAAAGAGCTACTAAGATCTGCTTTTAGAACAGTTAAAGATTCTAATCCATCTTTCTTTGAAGATATGTCCAGGAATGTAAATTTTTACAAACCAGTACAAGAATCTTTGAGTGCTCCATTGGAATACACTGGTATTAAATCTAACTATAGGTCGCTTTCTGAAAGCGAGTTGACCGGTAGTGCTAAAAGCAGATTTGGTGAAATCAAAAAAATTATTGGTAATAATAAGTTTGATATAAGTGCAGTTCTGTTTGATGAAAAACTTGGAACTATGTCCACTGGGATGAGTCAGAACGGAATGGCTAGAGGATCTGTTTATGCTAAAATTTCTAGTGGAAAGCAATTTACTATGATACCAATTGATATATCCAATACAATCGATGCTCTGGGTTCCCCTATAGTTAGAGTTGGTCACGGTCAGCAAACTTATACTTCTCCGATGGTATTTGGTATTGGTGATAGGATACAAAATCAATTTACTGACCAAGGTGTTTCTATTACTTCTAAAGACATTTCAGAAAGTTTAACTGATAGAACTAGACTAAACAGGCCTTTTATTTCTGTTGAAGATGCTTTCATTTACAATTTGAAAGATATGGTAGAGGAAAATCAAGGTAAGTTTTATAAACAGCATTTTAAAACCTACAATGAGTCTATGCGTTCTGTATTAGAAAATCTAAATAGAGTTACAGCTGATCAAGCTGAAACAACTTATGCTTTAAATAGATCAAGAGGTATTGCTTCAAAAATGACTATCATACTGAATGATATAGATAGAGACTACAGGAGAGATTTCTCTGCTAATGTAATTAGTAGATCTGGTATGGAGACTCTTTCTGGACATACGAATTTGCAATTATCTTCTGTTAATAATCTGAATACAGTCAATGTAGCTTTGCAGAATAATATAAAGATTAAGTATGGGGAAGGCTACAAGGATTTCGTTGCAAGAGGTGTTGAGTCTGAATATAGGCTGTCTAACAAGTTCATTACTCCTTCAATCTTACCTTTGACTGCAAGACCTAAACAGTTTTTCAATACTGAGAATAGGGCGGTTCCATTTTTTGGGAAAGGGCATAAAGGTTTTGGAAAGATGGCTTTACTTATTGATATGGAAGGAAATAAGAGACTTGGATTGAGTGAAGGGGAAATGTACCTTACTGACAATTTTTTAACTAGAAAAAGTTTTCCTAAAAGCGTTTTCGATCCTAAAGATATGGGAACTGGTGGATCGGATATTCTTAAAGAGTTAATTAGAAGAAAAAATGAAGGTCTTGGGCCTTTACTTATAGAGCCTGGAAGAGATATAAAAATAGGTGGGGTTAAATTAGATGCAAATAATCCAATTGAAGATTTATTTGCAAAGTTTGGGTCTAAGGATAGCGGTGGGCTATTCCTTGGAAGGCTAGATGATAAGTTGATAGAAATACCACAATATAGAGATATGGTTCGTTTAAACTTGGAAGTTGTCGAGAAAACTACTGAGACTGGTGCTTCTCTTTTGAGACTCGCGAACTATGCAGATTTAAAGGATTCTTACCCGAAAGTCTTTTCTGAATTTGCCAAATCTACAAGTGTAGGATTCAGTCAAAGCGATTTAGGTAGAGCAGCAGATAGATATGATTTTGAAAGAATACTTCCTGGATTTACAATAAACTACAAAGAGAAAGATTCGAAGTTGCTCATTAGTGAAAAAGGTATAAAGAATGTTGCTACTGCTTTCGGAATGGTAGACGATTCACTTATCGGGAAGAGTACTTACTATCATAATTTACAGATGGCAAGTGCTGTTGAACTACTTTCAGAGACAAGAAAAGTAGACTCGGAGAAAGTTTTCAAAGCTCTTGTGGGTAGACAGAATCAACTTCTTTCAGAGTTAATTACAAAAGAGAATGCGGCCAGTGCTTTTGATTTAGATCAGACTAAATATAAAGGTCAGTACACTCAAGCAATGGTTCAATCAGTAACTGAATTTATGTCTGGTAATAAAATAGGTGGTCCGGACTTTGAAGATAGGTTCACTAACTTAAGTGGACAGTTTACTTCCACTAGACCTACCTCTGCAGAAGAGGTAGGTAGAGTATTCGGAAGCTTTAAAGGTACGGTTGGAACTGATCAAGGCTATGGTAAATCTGGTTTCACCGGTATGCAACTTCAACAGACACTTACTCAAGGTTTCAAAGATCAATCTTTTGTTTCTCAAAGTACAAAAGCCATCGACGAAGGGATAGCTTTAGCAGGAGGAAGAATGAGGTTTGGTCCAGATTTAGCTACTCAAAGAGCGAACCAAGCTGCTTCTGAAGCTAGATCTTTAAACTTCATTGGGTTTAGAATGATGAGAAGTGGTATGAGTCAAGATGAAATATCTAATATGCTTTACGGCTTCCTTGCAAGAAAGTCTAGTACTGGCTCTGAGATAGTAGCCTTAGAGGAATTAGTAAAATTCCATGAGATTACTAAAGGTAAAGATAGTGTCTTTGATGCAAAAACGTATGCGAATACAGAAAGAGTCACTTTGCAAAACTTTTTAGACTCTGCAACTAGCGATGACACCCTAGATGATTTTTTAAAAAACAGGCAGAATGGCTTCCTTTTGGATTTTGGTGAAGGTGACACAGCAGCAAGTAGAGCTCTAAGGAATCAGTTTACCGGTAGAGATGCTTTCTACATACCTGCTGGTGAGGATTTTATGAAAGCTATTTCTAGCCAAGGAACTAAAATTATAAAAACTGACAAGACTATCAAGTTGCCTTCTGAGTACGCTAGAAATTTAAAAATATTTGCATCTAATATTTCAGGATACATGAATCCGAGTGATTTAAGCATTGAAACAACTAGAGAGGCAAGTAAACATATAGCTGACTTTGAAACTGGATTCTCTACAATAACTGCAAACGCTTACAGAAACTTACTTAGAGGTAAAATGGAAGGTAGTACTTCTTTGCGATCTGCAGGTATAAGATTAAGACCCGATGGAGAATCTTATATTTACGGCAAAGGCTTAAAGGGAGCAGACGGTCAAATTAAAATGGGTGATGACTTCCATGGGTCTTTAAAACTTACTAAAAAGCAAGCGAGCAGAATGACAGAAATGGTTGACATTGGGTTTAAGAACTACAGAGGATCTGTTATATTTACAGAAACTCAAGGCTTCCTAGCAGCAATGAAAGACTTTGTAGGTGGTGCAGAAAAAGAATATTTACCAACTTCAGTAGATGCAAGGCAAGCGAAAAATCGTGCTGAAAAAGATGCTGCAGGAAAATTTAGGAGTTTCTTTCTTGGCGGTTACGGAGAGTATGCTAAGAAAAATGACATATCTAATCTTTTGGGTTTTGCAGGTAGACATCCATCTCTAAGTATTGGTCACTTTCAAGAGTCTATGGTAATGAGACATGTTCTAGAAAGCGCAACAGGAACTAATCAAATGGACTTTTATTTAAACAAAGCACTAAGAACTGAAAGAGGATCTGAGCTATTTTCTGAAATTCAAAGTAATTTTGCAAAGAAAGGTGTAAAGGTAGGAAGGCTTAACTTTGAAAGTTTAGCTCTTGCTGCTGCTGGAAAACTTGATGATGCTACTAATAGTTCTGTTGATAGGTTTTTTAGATTTATGGCAACTAGTATACCTTCAATTCAAAGAGGTGAAGGTGGCGGTAGAATGTTTATACCCGATATAGAACTAGATGTACATTTCGGACAAGATAAGACTCAAAGAATAAACTTATCGTTAGCTTCTGCTGCTATCGGTGATATGGATGGTGATTTATTTCAATTAATTATGCCAAGTAGAGCAAATCAGAAAAGCATGAAAAAAGCATTGAAGGCTGGAAACTATGCTGCTATCGCAGATGAAATGTTCTATAGGTCTTCTCTCAGATTGATGTGGGACGAAGCTAATATAGGTGTAAGTAATTTGAAAAGTATTCTTGGAGAAGAGTCTACTGAAGCAGGTAAACTGTTACATGGCCAAATTATGAAAGAAATCATCCACAAAGATGTTGGTCAGATTGACACCGCCTTGGACTCTATAAGGATGGGTTTAGTTCATGGAGAGTTTTCTCAAAAGCAAATGAGGCATGTTCAGCAAGGTTTTGCACTGCTAACTGTCCTTGAAGAAGTTGGTACTATTAAAGCTAAAAAGCTTCCTATCGCTATCGATATAGGTAAAGCTATAACTAGTGCGACTAGAGACTTGTATAGCAGTGGTGATTCTGGAGGCTTAAGAAGGATAGTAGATCTTTTGTTTAGTGGAACTAAGTTCGAAACTGGTTTCGACAATATAAAGAAAATAGATATGAGTGCAATTGGAAGTAAAGAAGTCAGAAATGTAGTAGAGCAATCTTTTAAAAAATATAGCGGCCAGAAATTTGTTGATCTTGATGAGATATTTAAAGCACTTGAGCATGCGGCTGATATTTCAGAAAGAAAGCTGGGTGCAGCTTTTACTAAAACTCCAACTGGATTGGCAAGTATTTTCTCTGTTTCGAATAGCAATAGACAGAAGGATAGAGCTTTAGAGGCAGCTCTTAGTGGTGGCATGCAAGCTAGGATGATGGGAAAGAGTCAAGAAGAAGTAATGAAAGTGACTAATAATATACTGCAAGAACAATTTAATAAAATAAAAGCGGCAGGTAGTATTTTTAATGCTAAAATGTTAGGACCTAGCATAGCAGGTATAGTTGGTTCTTTAGCAGTAGTTGGAGCACTGACTTCTACTGGGTACAATGCTGAGCCTTTATTACTTCCAGGAGAGATTACAGACTCTACTTTAAATAGATCGATCAATCAGGGTGGTATGTTTGATAACAGTTCAAGAGCTAATGTGAGCAGAGATCCATACATTGAGAGAAATCAAAGCTTAGATATGACAAATAGACCTATAAATACTGGTGAAACTTACATACACAAAGGAAACAGTTATAATATAAGTGGCGAAATAAACAATAGAGCAATGATGGATAGTGCTCAAAAATTATTAAGAAATATTGGCGGAGAAGGTAATTTCATAGTAAATGATACTAGAGGTCCAATAAGTATGAACTATATAAATAGAATAAGGAATGAGTAATGGGTAAAGTTGATAACGCTTTAAGGAATCATCAAAACGGAAGTAGCTTTGGAGAAATATCAGGTACTCTAAATAAAGCTTGGAAGAGTGAAAATATTAGTACCAATGTAGATCCAAACGCTATTTTTGTTATCAATGATATCGAACTAATCATTCCTCCTACTCAAATTAGTGTTCGGAAAGAAAATTTACATTGGTCTTGGAAGACCTTAAGAACAAACGTATCTACAAAGATACCTAGTGGTAACGCTGTAAATCAGATAAACGTTTCTATGATTTTTACTCCAGATTTAATATTACACTTACATCGATTGATTGTTCAGTTTAAGCATTCTCCTTTCTGTAATATACAAAGTAAATTCATTAGACATAGTATTTGTCCTGAGTGGCCTGAATGGCAAGAGATGGCTTTCACTATGAACTCTCTAAATGTTACTAATATGCCGGGATACCCTGGTAGCTTTATGGTTCA
>Ga0098059_1001252_pt1 | contig 12933 bp, 8 predicted proteins | sample 20_taG_FD_92580 | JGI IMG/M metagenome (GOLD analysis project Ga0098059, IMG submission 92580) | Marine viral communities from the Subarctic Pacific Ocean - 20_ETSP_OMZ_AT15318 metaG | ecosystem: Environmental > Aquatic > Marine > Oceanic | place: Subarctic Pacific Ocean | collected 2015-01-19
GACTCATCTACAAACCTATAAATAGCAACTTTTACTTTTTTGCCAGCAGTGGTTTCAAGTGATTGTTCACCAGCATTCCAGTCTGCAACGTCCTGCCATGTTAGTTCTAGTTCTTCTAAATACCTAATAGAACGTTTATCTCCTTGTTGCGCCCTTCTGCCATGTTCAATAATAAAACTTTTACCCATACCAGCAGCAAAAATTCTAGTAAATTTAGTGAACCATTCTGTTAGTGTGTACTTAAAGAAAATTTCATTCGCACGTTTAGAACCTTCGGTCATATAGTCCATTTCACCAGCATTAACAAACATCAGGTTAATTGCATCGGTGCTAATAGCCCCTATGTCATAGGCCAATCGCACAGCTTCTTCATCCCCTTTTAAAGCATTGTAAAATATTTTTGCCGTTTCTCTTAACTTGGGTAGTTCTTTAGACCTAAGCACGGGTCCTGCTACATCAGGAAAAGATGCAAACACTGTTAAAGCCAACAAACTAAAAATGTTTGATGTTAAAGCCCAACTATTAATAGTTTTTAATTTAGGGTATTTTACAAATAACTCTGGGTTAATCTTACCCAAAGAAGCTAGCACCATGCTTGTAGCAATCTCTTTGTCTTTTTCAGTAGGAAGCTGATCTATTAACTCTTGTATACGTTTAGCCCCGCCCCTTTTGTTTAGTTCAGCTCGTTTGATTGTAGAAGTTACATAATTACGCAAAGCTTGTGCTGGGTTTACTAACGCCGAGTTGCCCCGTTCATCTACGGCGTTTCTTAATTCTGTAGTAGGGATGTTTCTAAATACATCAGATCTACTTTTAGAAAGCCCCAATGCAAATTTTCCAGCCTCACTGTAAAGATCTATATTAGTATTTTCAGGATCAGATATAAGAAGGTTTACCATTTCTCTTGCAACTTTAGGGGTAACAGTAAACTCTTCTCTCCCCACTTCCATTCCCATGTCATCGCGTAATATGTTTGTAAACTTTTTACCTTTGTTAAACTCTACCATCAAAGCAACAACTTTATCTTGTATTACAGTGCTATTTTGTATGTTCTGTAAAGCAACAGAACGCGGAAAATAATTGCTCATTTTAAAGTTAATCCCTGCATGTTCTTGAAAGTTTTCTTCGTCATATATTTTTAATAAAAACTCTCTAATTTCACGGGCTTTAGGACTTAGTTTATCAGTGTTTATTCTTCCATCTTCTGCTTCATACAAAATCTCCATGGCTTCATCAGTAACTTGGCTTAGTTCTTCAAAACCTAAAATACGAGCTATTTTGTTTGTGTACTCATATATTTTTTGTTGTTTAGCTTTACTCCAACCTAACTCAGTAGTTGTTTGTGACTGAGAATATAGAATATTTGCTATTTGTACACCTATAGGCCCAAGCCCCCTAAGCATGTTATCAGCTGTATAAGATATTTCTTTACCTACGCCAAGCGCTTTTCTAACCCATTTTGCTGTCTTAGATTCAGATTCAGCTAGTTTTTTTGCTATTCTTGCTAATCTTTCTACTGCAGGTTTTGACCCTGCATTTTTAGATATTTTTGGTAGCTCATCAATAACAATACTTCTTATAATTGCCTCATTAAACATTCGGTTTGGTGTACGTTGTGGGTTACCCAATCCACGTTTTCTATCAGAAATAAGTTTTGTTATATAGTCATCAAAAGCCGGATCTACTTTAAATCTATTTCTAAAGGATTGAGACATCTTTTTAAAGAAAGCTCTTAGTTTTGCAGCTATTCTTTTGTAAATAGCTTCTCCACCGTCAGTTGCTTTTGCGGTTTCATCAATTAAAAATTTAGCAATTTGGTTAGCACCATGTTCTTCAAACCTAGCTGCTATGTCTTTAGGTTCTGAACCTTCCATACCAGGAAAGTTTAAATCCTGCTCTAGTTCAAACTTCTTAAAATTTGCTACAAGTAACTTATAAGCACTGCTATTTTTCTTTAGACTCATAGAAAACTCTTGTTCTAAAATAGAGTGGCCTAACTCGTGCATAAGAGAAATAGCAGCTTTTCCTTCTGCTTCAGCGCTTGCGCCTTTTTTAGCATCAATGATTATAAAATCTGCGCCATCTGAACCAAATCGGTAACTAATAATTCTACCACCAGCATTACCCTGACGTATAAACTCTTGCTCCTCCATAATTGCATTTAAGACTTGGGTGTTTCCTACATCATTAAAAGTAACAACATCATCAGTAGTAAAGACATAAATATCACGTTTGTTTTTAAAATCGTTCCTAACAATATTCATAATGGTAGGTAAGAACTTAGTGTCTTTAAAAGCCTTTAAAATTGTTTTTGATAAAAAAGATACAGGGTCTCTTCTAGTAGTTTCAGGTCGTAAAGGGTCTTTAGGTCTGTTTTTAAACTCGTCTGCAACTCTTGCATCACCTACATCTGTGGAATCTAGAGCTACTGTCTTTTCTCTTGTATCTAATGCTGGAATTGCTCTTTGTGCTAATACAGGATCATAGCTGCCTTGTGTTTCTAACTGTCTTATAAATTTTAAATTTCCAGCAATGCCTAATTCTTTTTCTAATCTTTCTTTTTCTTTGGTTAAATCATTAATTTCTTGTTGGGCTTGTGTTTTATCTGCTTGAGGCGCCATGGTGTCATTTAAAGTAACCTCTCGTGCAGAAATTAAAGCTAAAATATTGGTGTACATTTTTCCAAGTCCGTCAGCGTTTTCTCGTATAACCCTATTTATTTTGCCTTGGTTTCGTCTAATTATTTCTCTTGTACGCTCTTGATTAGCATCTTGATTTACGGGAACAGTAGCAGACTGGCCAGTAGTACCACCAGCAGCACCACTTTCTCCACCCGTAGCTATAAACTCATCCGGGTTTAAGGGTTGTGTAGCAGTTCCAGCTAGTTGTTGCCTACTTAAATTCCTTTCCGCAGCAGTACCTTCCTCTTCTGTTTTTAATGCAACTCTTTTAGCTGCAATTTCTTGTTCAATACTTTCATATGGCTTTCTTGGATTTTGTAAGTCTTTTATTTCTGCTTCTATTTTAGCTCTTTGTTCTTCAGAAAGACTGTTAGAAGTTGCTAACTTTTTTTCTCGTTTAGCTATTTCTTCGGGAGCGTTTTCAAGGTTTTGTATACGGGTTTGTAATTCAGTACTTATGTCAGAAAACTCGCCACGTTCCGCAGCTAGTTCTGTCATAGAAAATTGTTGGTCCCCTCGGCCTTTTGTATAAACAACCGCTTCTGCTTCTTCTTCTGCAGTTAGTTCTGCTATAGGTTTACCATTCCAAAAGAGCTCATATCCTAATACTAAAGCCTCTGCTGCAGCTATTTGAAAGCCTTGGTTAGCAGTTTCTAAATCACCGGTAGCACTCACTTGGGCTTTGGTTCTATTGTTATATCCACGACCAAAGTTAGTAAGCCTTGGCATGTCTATAGGTTGAGCAGCTTCTCCTTTTTCTTTATTTGCTGGAGTTAAAACTGTCCAAGGTGAACCTTTATACTTTCTGGCTGTAGTTTTTGCTTCTTTTACCCAATGTGCAACTTCTACATCCATATCTAACTCACCTGGTAAGGTGTACTTAAGCATGCCATGGCGAGGAGTGCCATCTTCATCTTGCCCTACTTCAATAATATCAAAGTAAAAAGCCTGCCCCGCTTCTTTAGATCTTTTTGCAAAATTTTTAAGAAGAGCGCCAGAATAAATATTAGCTTTTATATTATCAACAAGTTCAGGTTGAAACCCAAATACATAAACTAAAGCATTTTCTTTGGCTTCTTCATAAGCTTCTACTTCTGTTATACCCTTTCCCCCACTATTTTCTGTCTGGCTTTTTGCTAGTGTTGGGTCGTTAGCTTTCCAACCAAGTGCTGCAGCTCTTTTTTCTGCGTTTTGAGATTCATGTTTTGCAGATTTAATTGGGTCTTCTTTGGAACCCGGTTCATCTGTTACTAACTCAGACTCAAAAGAAGTTGTTCCCATTGCATCAGCTGCAAAAGATGCCATTCGATCATCAAGAGCTGCTAAATCTAATTCATCAATTTGCTCTTCTTGAGAAGCTATACCTTCTAATTCTTGTTGAAGTTGGCCTTCTGGAGCTGCTTCTTGAGTACCACTTCCTCCTTGTCTAATACGTTCAATAGCTAGAAAGTCTTGTCTTAAAGTCTGTTGTTTTTCTGGAGATAGGTTTTCTATTCCGCCTGCTGCTCTTGCTTCTTTTAAAAGCCCTTGATACCTAGCAATTAATGCTTCATCTTCTTTAGCAGTTTGTTGGTCCTCAAGATCCATACTACGTCTTTTAGGTTGCTGTTCTGCATCCTCAAAAAGTTCTTTTTGTATGGGAGTAATAGCCTTGTTTCGTTCTTCAATATGTTGTTCTACCGGTTTAGTAACAACGTTCGCATCTGGTCCAAATATTTTTACAGCTGCTTCTTTTGTTGATTCTTCATCTTGTATGTTTGTATTTTGATACCAAACTGGTACATTATTATCATTCAGTACTTCTACAACTAAACCTCCAGCTTTATCTCTATTATGGGAATAACCTAAAAGCTCAACTAGTGTATTATCTAAAACATTTGTGTCATATAAATTTTCGCCTTCAGTTTGTTTTTCAAAGATTTCTAAAAGTTCTGGGTTTGTGCTAAGCAACATACCCATAGACTTACTGGCTTGTTTATCTCCGGCTACGTGTTGAGTAACGCCCGCATTTACTAGTCTTTCTCCTAGTTCTGGTTTGTTTTTTAACAACTGGGCAAGCTGGTTGAAACTATCGGGATCTACATACACCGCTTCTTTATTGTTAGCGGGGTTTAGCATAGCTTCTAGTTGTGCTTCTAACCAAGCTTCTGGTTCTGTATACACGGTGCCCGGTTCATTTTCGCCGTAGCGTTCTTTATACCACTCTTTTAATTTAGCCTCGCGATAGACTTCTTTTACATTCTCCCTAGCTTTATTGAGAACTTTACTTGGGCCACTAGCTATGCCAGCTACTGTACCACCCGCGGCACCAATACCAGCACCCCCAAAAAACCCCATAAATGCGGCTTGCCCCCTATCAAGATTAGCCATAGCTGCAGTGTAGTCATCATCAATTGCAAACTTTTGTTGTACAGTTATTTCTTCTTGTAATAATTCAGTAAGACCTTCTACGCTTGAAGATCTAGCAGCTCCAGCACCCATAGACTGTAAAATAGTTTTGTGCACCTTGCCACTGCCTTTTTTCATCTGGTTTAAAAAACCCCTAAATACTAAGGCTTCACCACCTACACCTACTGCAGTAAAAGGCACACCTAACCCTAAAGATTGGAATGCTTGAACTGGATCAGTCATATCTTGTTCTGCAAAAGTACCAAAAGCTATACCAGCACCTTGTGGGTACTCTTGACTCACAGCACCTACAACAGCCCCACGTTTTGCAAACTTTGCCCTTTTTGCTTGGTGAAGGGCTCTTCCTTTTTGTTTTCTATAGGTTTGGTAAGCTCCTTCTAATATATCAGTTTCATTTTTGTTTAAAGTCAAACCTTGCATTCGTTTTTTAGCAATTCGGGCTATTTCTTTTTTAGCTACAGTGCCAGTTAATCCTTTAGCAAATGCGCCAGCTGCAAATCCTGTAAATGTGCCGGCAACAGCACCTCCAGGGCCCGCAAGAATTGCGCCGGCTCCTGCGCCTGCTAAACCAGAAATAAAACTATTAATAGCTGAAGGACCAAATTGTCCAGTTGCACTTGAGACTTGATTTATAAAACCCCCGAAAGTGGGCTCATCTAGAAACTGATGAAAATCTTCAACCGGTTCCATAACAGCGCCAGAATAACTTTCATTTCTTTCAGCTTGCGCAATGTTATTACGCATGGCAGCTTCGTCACCTTTTATTGAATTAGCAATAGCTGCAAAATAGTTTAAGTTAGCGGCTACATTATAACCGCCAGCTTGAAAACCTCTTTTAAAGATTTTTATTGGGTCTTTTACTTCTGCTACAGGAGAAGCTTGTTCTCTATAAGCACCGGGTACTTCATAATCTGCTTCTTGACCAACTCTCTGTCTATAAGCCAGTGGTATTCTCTTAGCCACTTCTTAGCTCCCTCTTACTCGTGCTTCTATATAATTTGCAACTTCAGGATTACCAACTTTTGCAGTAAAATCCTCCCAACTCATACTTTCATCAGCTGGTAATTGGTACTTACCCCTTGTGTTAGTAAATTGAATACGAATTGGTAATGGGTCACCATTTTTATTTTTCTTTGTTTGATCATAAACAATGTGAAAATTGGCAAAATCTCCACCTAATGTTTCTGTTCTTTGCCCTCTAAGGAAAAGATCTCCAATCCAATCAACTAACCCTTCTGAACTATCTCCAATCTCGTCATCTATAGATTTTGCCATAACTCCGTCCATAAGCTCTAACTGTTCCCTGTATACAGCCGGATCCATTCCCGCTCCACCTGATCTAATAACTCTAAGGAAAGTAGTCATTGCTGGTTTAAGTTTTGATATAAACACTGCATTGTCAGTGCTATAGTCTAATTTTTTAGAGCCTGTAGTGAAGCCTGGAACTACTGCTGCATCATTTAACTCTTTTAACTCTGTCGTGAAGGTGTTTGCTTGTTCTGTGTGGAATTTATTAATTCTATGAGCTAAATCTCTTGCGCTAATGTCCGTCTTACGTACATCGTCTGTTGTTGTACCCGGGTTGCCGGTTTGCATATCATTAACCATTGACTGATACAGGTTTAATGAATCTGTTACATTGGTTCCACCATTATAAGAATATGCAATTAAAAGTGCAGCTTGTTTAAATTGCACGTCATTTATTATATTATTCTGAACAGCCTTTATAAGGTCGGCTTTGCTATTTATTTGTTTTTCTTCCAACAAGCTTTGCACAGCTTCCGTAGCTTTTGGGTCTAGGTTTCTTAAGAAGTCTACATTTTTTTCATCAGAAAACCATTCCCTAGCTCCTTTTAAGGTAGTAGGAATATCAGAAGGGATTGACTCAGCCCCTTTAATACTTTCGCCTGTTATAGAGGCTATACCTAAAGGATCTATTTTAGGTCCTGTCTTACCACTTAAAAAATTTGGGTTGTTTCTAGCAAAAGCTATTGGGTCTTCTCCAAACTCTTCAAACTTCTCTGGGTTAGCTGCAAACTTTTCTGCAAGAGCTTTTGCTTGTATTTTTTGAACTTTTCCTGAACTATTCCAAGGTCCCGGATCACCATACAAATCTATTATTGCTTTTTTTGTAGCTAGGCCTTCTGCATCCAGGCCTGCATTTTGATTAGGGTCTAGATACTTAGCAAATTCTTGTCCTAACTCATTAGCATTAAATGCAAAAGAGGGAAAGAATTGAGGGCCTTCACCTTTTGATTTAAGACGAAGTGGGTGTTTATATGCACGCATCCCATCTTTCAATAAAACTTGTTCTGTTCCCCGTCTTATGTTTTGCTCACTTAAATTCTTTGCATCTCTAGTAACTTTTTTCTGTTGGTTTTCATTTAATGAAAGAAACTGTTCTTTTGATATACGAAAAGGGAATTCCCCCTCTTTTGTAACATAACTATCAATCTGCTCTTTACTCCAACCTGGGATCTTATCTGTACCACCACCAACAAAATTACGGTCTCCAGCCTTGGTTGTACCACTCAGCCCTGTCTGATCTGAAGGAAGAAAAGTAAGAAGGTTTCTGCCCATAGGTAATTTTGCATGTGGGTCATCGGCGGTTGATACCCCAAGCGGCGAGACATAAAACCCACCTGAAGCTGCTGGAGTACTATCACCACCTGAAGCATAAGTACCGGCTTGAACTTGTGAAATAATTCCATCTAATTCTTCATCACTCATTTGGTCTGTGGTGCTAATTCCTTCCCAACGACCTCTTATTTTGGCTCTAATTTGTTCTTGAGTAGCATTTGGTCCTGCAGCTTTAATGGTGTCATTCATATACCATTCAAAAAGCTTATCTTGGTTTTGTTCTGTAAACACGGTGGTATCATCGAACCCAAGTTCTTCAAAACCTCCTCTGTCTTTAATGTCTCTTAGAGTTTTTCCTACAAATTGGTATTTTCCTACGGGCGTATGAACATCTCCTGTTTTTCCAGTAGCTTTGTTTGGTTGTTGTTTAGACCAATTAGCATAATCTCCATCTATTTTAGTAAAATCTAAAATTTGAGCTAGGGTCTGTTCTGTTACAGGAGGTTGGTCTTTAAATGTATCTGTCTCTGCATTTTGCCAAAGAGCATTAGGGTTGTTGCTACTTTCCTTCATGGTGAGCGTGTTTGTTATGGGTGCTATTGGTCCTGGTCCTGCTTGCCCGCCCTTTAAGTCCTTAACATCCGTACCACCGCTAGCATCTACAATTTCATCGTCTTTTCTTAACCCCCCCAATTGCTCATTAATATCTGTAAGTCCCGATAACATGTCACCAGGGCCTAATTCTGCGTTTGGGTCTGATATAAGTTGACCACCCGCTTCTTGAAGTTTTGCTCTCATGCTTTCTTCAAGGTTTAATCCCTGTAACAAACCAGAAGCAGCTCCACTTAAGCCCCCTTTAGCTAATAAGTTCATTCCTTGTGCTTCAAAAACAGTTGCTAATCCCTTAGCATCTAACAAAAGAGGGTTGTCACCCTCCTCTGTTGAACGCATTTGAGTAACCGGTTTTATATTACCATCCATGTCTTGAATTCTAAGACCATATCTTTTAACTTTTTTTCCGTCAGGAAGAGTTGTAGTAAATACATCTGGTTTTAATAATCGTCCTTTAACGGTGTTTCCTTTTGCATCTTTGTATTCGCTAAGTCGATTGCCCTCATTTATAAAAGTTTCAAAAAGTTGTGGGGAAAGGTTTAATATTTTATCCACGTTTGCTACTAAACCACCATCTTTTACTGAAAAAGTGTTTTGCGCTAGAACTTCATTATTTAGGTTTTGATAGTCCTCTCGTAAGTTGTCTCGTTCTAACTTTTTTGTCTGTGCTTGCGTGTATTGCCTATTTGCTTTTTGATTGTAAGCGCTGTCAAACTTCGCCATTGCTGAACTAAAACCAAAATCATTTGTTGCCATAATCTTTACCTAAATTGCAAACGCCAGAATAGCAGTTGCTGCAAGCGAGCTGCCCAAGCCTACCATTGATGAAGTATGAGCCGCTTTTGCATTTTTATAAGCTGAAGCTTTTGCTGCAGCATTTTGCGAAGCTGTTTGCATTCCAGCTAAAGAGCTTCTATTTACACCCTGCCCAATGTTAATTAAATCAGCAAGAGTTGATTGATTAATATCTCTTTGCGCAGTACGAGCCGTGTTTAAACTACCAGCTAAACCAAGTTGCCCTTGCCTTTGTAAAGCTCTTTGTTGTTCTTGTCTTTGAGCAATACTCAATCCGGCACCACCATAACGAGATATATTTCTTTCTTGTACACCTTTTGCAATCCCTGCTTGTTTAGCCGCGTCTTCGGGAGCTCTGTCTATTAACGACGTATCTTTTTTTGCTTTGTCAATTAATGATTCTTCAAATCCTCTATAATCTTGTATGTAGTTTTCATAATCTTGACGAGTTATATCTGCAAAAGCTTTTTCTGGATCGTCTACACTTGGTAATGTAGAAGTTGAAAAACCTCTAGTCTCTGGCATAAGGGCATTACTGTAATCTGCTAAAGCCATTATCCGTATATTCCCATTGAAAATCTGTCAGACCAAGTATTCTTTTTATCCTGGTTTGCCTCAGTAGCTGCAACTCGATTTCCAGCCGCGTCTGTTGCGTAGGTAGTCCCACCAAATAAACTTGATCCACTTCCTAAATTTTTTGCTCCCTGCTTAAACAAAGTACTACCTAAGTTTACTGCGGCTTCAGTCTGCGCCATTCTAACCATTTGTTTAGCTTTTGCAGCTTCTAGATCTTTAGTGTTTTGAATTCTTGAAGCTGCTGCTAACCCAGACATAGCTTCACCGGCTTGGCCCCGTGCCGTTCCTAAAACTCCAGTTTGCTGTTGTCTAGAAGCTGCTAACCCTTGCGCACTTGCAGCCGCCATTTGGCCTACTGCTGCTGATGCTAAATCAGCGGCTTCATCTACAGACTTAGTGCCAGTTAAAGATGGGCCTTGGCCTGTTAAAGACTGCATAGTGTCAGCGCCTGCAACGCCACGGGCTACACCGCCTAAGTCTTCTCGCATAGACACATCGCGCATTTCTCTAAGCAAAGGGCCATAAGTTTTATTAAAATAGCTTTTTTCTTCTTTTGCTACAGAAGCTTGTGTTTTTTCAGCTTCGCTAGCTTGGTAATCTTGTTGTTTTGGTTTACTACTCATACTTCTTTTTTATATACATAACTTGTTAGTTTAAATCCGTTTGTGATTGCAGTCTTTGCCCATCCTGGGCGACTGGTATGAAACTCAATGACTTTCACATTTTTCTCTAAAGCAAGTTTATCTAAAAAGGTAAACCCCACTTTATTATAATTATACTCTGGTTTTTGGTAGGTTGCCCAGACAAAAAGTGTTGGCTCGCCGCCAGGGTCTGCTATTATAGAGCAAACCATAAACCCAATATATATGTCTTCTTTATAAAACATATATAAAGTCGCATTGCTATTCCTTAATGCTAAATATATATCTGCTGGAATCCAGTCAGAATAACTTTTTTTCCTTATAACCTGTAGATCAGATTCGATTGTCTCATATGCATATCGGATCTCATCTACAGGTATTGCTTCAACAGAGACTCCATTAATAGTCAATCTCTGAACCATATCTCTTATATCGTTTACGAGGAGACATCCCTGCTCCTTTATATTTTACAACTCTACGTACACCTAAATCTCCGCCTCTAGCTTTTAATTCAGCCTGTACAATTTCTTGATTAAACAAACCTAGATAATCTGCTGCGGCTTGCGGATCAGTCCAGTCTTTTGCTGGAATTCTTAATAACCTATACAAAGTTCCATAAACTATACCATCTCTATAGCTGTTAGAAAAAGCAGTATCAATATTACTAGTAGTTCTACTTGGCTTTAAAGCAACACTAAGTAAGATCCCGCTTGTAATAGCACTATTTGGGACTGGGATAACCCAAAAAACATCTGCTGTTTTTTGTAAATAAACCTGTGGTAAAGCCGTTCTATCTCTCCAATCAGGATAATTAAGTTCTAAACTTCTTGGGCTTATTGGATCTAAATCATCTCCATCATAAGTCATCCAAAGTATTTGATGTACATCTGTCCCACTTGGTTGATCAAATTCATACTCATACACACCGCCAATAGTTGTAATAGGGTCTAAATCATATACATAAGCTTTTGATCTTTCACAAAACTCAATTGTAGCCGAACGCATATGTGATTCTACTAAAGAATCTGGGCAATTTGGTACGTAAGGAAGTACTTCTTTTATTAGTGAATCAAAAGCTGCCATTTTATACTCCTATCTCTTGAGTAGGTGGTGGAACAATATTTTGTTTAAACCGATCAAAATTAGGGTTAATTAAATTGCTGGCAGATACACCAGTTGACACACTATTCATAAATAACTGGTAATGTTGGCTAGCCCTTTGCGCATTCCCTGCAAATTCAGAATCTTTCATGTAACACCTAAATAAAACATAATCTATTAAAGCATTTCCATAAACATCATCTATATAAATAGTGCTGCTTGTAGCACTTAAATCAGTAGGACTTCTAGCAGTAACAAGTTCTACATAAGCATTTGACCCAGATTTAACTCCTGGATAAACATAAAATCTCCTAGGGTCATCTTGATCATAAACATAATGTTTTATTATAGAACCATGAGTTGCGTCTCCTGTAACAGAGGCACTATGCCAATCAGGTTCCATAGAATCTAAAATATCTACATCCACAAGTCTAATAGTTCTTCCACCCGTTGCACTGCCGCCAGTAGCACTCATGTTGCGTACTACTTTTATTAAAGACATTGCTACATCAGGGATAGATTGCTCCGTTCCAGTAGCTAACTGGATATTAGAATGATCAGCTGCGGAAGCTGGCTTAAAATTAACAACTTCTCTTTGTGCATCATTTATATAACGAAGTAATTCAGCCGAAACCCAACGAACACCTGTAGTATCTTGCAGGGTGTCCTGTATTCTAGATATTAGATTAGCGCCCGTTAATGTGCCCATTATTTATTAGTAGTTTTCTTCTTAGTTGTTTTCTTAGCAACTGTTTTTTTCTTAACAGGTGCTTTACCATCTACATAGGCTTCATTTATATCAGGTGTAGAGGGATCGTCAGGAATAAAATGTCCTTTCTCATCTCTAGCCCTAATAGGTTCACTTGGCTTTTTATCTTTGATTGAATGTGGTTTATGCTCTTTACAACCTTCTTGTAAGCACAATAAGCCTAAATCCTGTCCAACTTCTTTTGGTACGCCAGCTTCCAATCTGATTGATGCGCCCCAGGTGGTTGAAATATACCTGTCAATATCTGATATTACTATCATAGTCTACTCCTAAAATAACTAACTAGTCTTCATCCTTTGGTTGAAGTTTGTCAGTTTGTTTATCAACATTATCTACTACAGTATTTACTACGCCATCATAGGTTTCTGCTACAGTAGTAACAACATCACTAACATCTGTAAATACTGCGCCTGAAACATTACCAACAGTTTTTACAGTTGTATCTACAGTAGTTAAAGCTATATCTTTTCCGCCTTCTATAACAGACCCAACTGTTGCACATGAGGTAACAAAGAACCCAACACCCAACAAATATATAAAAAATTTCATATTTTTCTCCTAAAAAAGGGGTGGCTCAAAAAGAACCACCCACAAAAACATACTTAGTATGCAACATCCAATCTAACAACACCAAAATCTTCAGTGCTACCATTGTAGTCACTGTTAAATTTAGGCTTTTTAAGACCGAAGATTTTACCAATGGAGATACCATTTTGGTTACCATAGTCGAAAGTATCTTCAACTATTTGTGGTAGACCAATATCTGCCA
>Ga0098059_1001254_pt1 | contig 12925 bp, 15 predicted proteins | sample 20_taG_FD_92580 | JGI IMG/M metagenome (GOLD analysis project Ga0098059, IMG submission 92580) | Marine viral communities from the Subarctic Pacific Ocean - 20_ETSP_OMZ_AT15318 metaG | ecosystem: Environmental > Aquatic > Marine > Oceanic | place: Subarctic Pacific Ocean | collected 2015-01-19
AATGCTATTAAGGGAGAAGGCAATGCAAGAATTGAAGCACATATTGATAGACAAGTCGAGGGCAAATCAAAGAAGTAAGAAGTGCTCGGTTTGTGATTATGAATTATATAGAGATGGTTTCCTCATTAAGATACCATCATTTGACCTGCGTTCTTGGCTTTGTCCTTGTTGCAAAAGCGTATTTGATTTAGAAAGCGATATACCAATATTAATTTTACCTGAGTTTGAAGAAGGAGAGGCATAGTGAACATTAACAAACCAACACAATTTAACCCTGGAGAGACAGCTTATACTAATACTGTCTTAGATGACATTATGGGTGAGCAAAATGTTAACGGAGGAAGGAATATTCTACAAGAATTGCTGTTTAATCCTGTGGGTGACCATCCTATATATTCTCCTGCCATGAAAGGTATGGAAGCCTTTAAAAAACCTTTTATTGCCGACTTTATTAGGAATATGATGGGTATACCTACTCCACAACAACATGATATAAGTGATGAGTATTATGATGATTTAAATACGAATACCGATAAACAACAAGAATTACTTAGACAACAAAGGTATTACGGACAATAAAATGGCAAATGGGTTAGGAGAGAACTATACAACTTCAGGTGGTTGGAATGTAGAGGGAGTAAAAGAAGTTTCTCCAAATATATTTGATTTTATATTTGAAGATGATAAATTACAACAAGACTTCCTTGGAACTATGACTGATATTATTAATTCAAGCCAAAGATTTGGATGGGGAGATTATGCTGATAGTAGAAAAAGTGCTATGGCTGTTATGGATAATCTGACTAATAACAAAGTTTATAGTGCTTCAAATATAACACCTCCTACTGATATGCAAGGTTCTTTTATAGGACTCAATACTCCTGGAAAATTTGGAGCTCCAGACACTATGTTTATTCAAAACCTTAGAGGGCAAGATGAGACTATTAAAACTCTTCTTCACGAAGTTCTTCATGGAGCAAGAGGAAAACCTGGATTTTTTGGAATTACAGGGATGGGTCATCAAGAATCAAGACTAAAAGAGGCTTTACCTCAAACTATGCAAGATATAGGTACTTTGTTTGGTTTGTTTGAAGGAAAAAGCCAAAAAGACTATGATAAATATGAAGAACAACTATTCAATGTATTTAAGAAACACAATGTTAATCTTGATGAAATATCATCAATGCTTGGAGTAGAACAAGAATCCGAACCTCCATATCCTAACTTTCCTAAAAAAACAGATTATTTTAAATAAATGGCTAATTTAAACCTACATGGTAATGTAAGTAAGAATGAAGAAGTTCTTCATTTAGCTTTTAATGACCTTATTACTTTCGGCAAACTATTTTCACCACAAGATTATTTAGCAACAAGCACACCTCCTTTCCATAATCGGATGAGTGAGATAATGTTAGATAGAACAAAACAACAAGTTGCTATGATATTACCTCGTGACCATGCTAAATCAACAATGGCAGCTAATGCTATATTGCACAGATTCTTATTTGCAACAAAAGACAATCCTGAGTTTATATGTTGGGTTGGTGAAGCACAAGACCAAGCAATAGATAACTTGCAATGGGTGGCTAATCATGTATATGAGAATCCAGCTGTTCATTATTATTTCGGAGATTTAACAGGTAGTAAGTGGACAAAGACGGATATTTGGCTTAAAAACGATTGTAGAATGATAGCAAAGGGAACAAGTCAAAGGATTCGTGGAAAGAAACAATTATCAACAAGATACACATTAATAGTATTGGATGACTTTGAATCAGAAGGAAACACAAAAACGCCTGAAAGTAGACAGGCTATTAAGAATTGGGTCACAGCTGCTGTATACCCTGCTATTGACTTTGATAAGGGTGGTGCTTTATGGTGTAATGGCACTATTGTTCATTACGACTCTTTCCTCAACAATATTCTCACAGAGTATAATAAAACTCGAAAAGATGGAACAGATTATAGTTGGGATATATTCTCAAGGAAAGCGATAGAAAATGGAGAGCCTATATGGAAATCAAGATGGTCATTACCTAAATTAGAAGCAAGAAAACAATTTTACATAGATTCTGGTACTCCATCGAAGTTTTACCAAGAATACATGAACCAAGCTCGTGCACCTGAAGATGTTATATTTACAGAAGAAGATATTAATAAGAGCTTATATGATGGAACTTGTAAATATGATTCAAGTTCGGATTGTTGGTATGTAGAAGAAACTGATGGAACAAAAACTTATGTTACATTGTTTATGGGAGTTGACCCTGCGTCTTCTCTTTCAGTAAGAGCTGATTTTAGTGTTATTATGATTACAGGTGTTTCAGCAAATAATGAGTATTATGTAATTGATTATTGGAGAGAAAGAGCTTTACCAATGGATTGTGCAGAGCAAATTTTCACAATGTACGACCAATATAAAGAAAAGTTCCGAAGAATTAATATTGAAACAATTACTTATCAAGAAATGCTTAGAGACTATGTAATGCGAAGAGGCAAGGATGAAGGTAAGTATTTGCCTGGAATACATATGGGTATAAAGAATTATGCTAATCAAAAGAAGAAAGATAGACTATTTGAAGGTCTTCAACCTCTTTTTAAAGCAGGAGCTGTTCATATTAAACGCTCACAGACAGATTTAATATCTGAACTTATGGATTTCCCAAAAGGTAGTCATGATGATACTATTGATGCTTTTTGGCTTTCAACACAATTTACTCGCAATGCTAAACCAAGAGTTAAAAAGATGGAAGTAGATAAAAGAAAGCGACCTGTTAAAAGACAATATAACTTTATGTCAGGTGCAAGAATTTAATTTGTTTATTATTATGATAATCTGACTATATTACGAATAATGGAAAATATACAAAAAGACCAAAGAGCAGAAGAAGCTCAACAACTTTATCGCAGATGGCTTGATGCAAGGCAAGACTGGGATACATATGCTCGTGAAGATATGGATTTCTATCTTGGTAACCACTTCAACGAAACAGAAGCAGATGAACTTGCTGAGAGGAATCAATCAAATCTTACTATAGATAGGATGTATTCTGCTATAGAACAGATGAAATCTCAATTAACAGCTAAACCACCAAAGTTTACAGCTGTTGGCAGAGAAGACTCTGATAATAAAATGGCTACTGTATGGAGAACTATACTTGAATATATATGGGATATATCTGATGGTAATGAAACATTTAAACAAGTTGTCCATGATTACGCTGTTACAGGACTTGGTTATTTTTATGCTTATATAGATAGAGAAGCTGATTATGGTCGTGGTGAAGTTAAGTTTTCATATGTAGACCCATTTAGAGTGGTTGTAGACCCAAATTCTCGAAGCAAGTATTTAGACGATGCATCGGATATAATATTATCTACAATCATGTCGAAAGACCAATTAACAAATTTTTATCCTCAAGTAGTCAATCCAATCAATGAAGAAGGGGATACTCTTCTTGATTCTTTAGAAACTGATTTTACAGGTGAGCAAGAAACTTATCCTAATGCTCAAAATCGCTCATATGTTGGAGCATTTACACCTGATGTAACTAAAGACTACGATTATCAAGGAGAAGGTAAATATCTCTTATTAGAACGATTTACAAAAATTAAAGTACCTTATTATAGAATATTAGATAAAACAACAGGTCAAGAACAAATAGTAGATGAATCTCAAATGCAGAATTTACTTGCAGACCCACGAATAAAACAAATGATAGAAAATCAAATGTTTGATTATGTGCAAGTATTACAAAATAGAATTAGACTTACTTGTTCTGTCGGTCAAGTTGTGCTATTTGAGACAATTTTAAATACAGATACATATCCTGTTGTACCTGTTCCTAATATTTGGACTAATACTCCATATCCAATGAGTGATGTTAGAAAATGTAGGGATATGCAAAGATACATCAATAAAATGATGAGCTTGCTTATGTCTCATGCTCAGTCGAGTGCAGGATTAAAACTCTTAATCCCCACAGGCTCTGTTCAGGATATTGAGCAGTTAGAGCGTGATTGGGCAAATCCCAATGCTACTATTGAATACGACCCTTCGTTTGGCGAGCCACATTTTCCAGCACCACAACCTATCTCCTCTTCTATATATTCATTATTGCAACAAGCAGAAAGATACATTGATTTAAATATGGGGATATTTGAATTATCGCAAGGAAATGCAGAAGCTGCTCCGAGAACTGCAAGTGCAACAATGCAAATTGAGGACTTTGGAGCTCGAAGGGTCAAATCAAAATTAAGAGATATTGAAGGTAGCTTAAAAAGGCTTGGCATGGTTATATATAACTTAGCAAAAAGCCACTATACATTCCAAAAAACTTTTAGAGTAGTGCAACCAAATAATGACTTAAATGAATTTACAATTAATGAATTGTATGATGATAAGTCTAATGAAATAGTTAGTATGCAAAATGATATAACTTTAGGTCAATATGATATTAGGGTTATAGGTAATTCCACATTACCATCGAATAGATGGGGTGAATGGTCTGTTTACATGGAAGCTTATCAAAATGGATTAATAGATAGGACTGAAGCATTGAAGAAAACAGAGATATTTGACAAGCAAGGAGTTATGGAAAGGATTAGTGAGATTTCACAACTTCAACAACAACTACAACAAGCACAAGCTCAAATTAAAGAACTTAGTGGAGACCTCCAAACTGCGAGAAGGGAAACAGTGCACACCAAACAGCAGATAGAAGTGGAGAAATCCAAGACCAAGATTGCAGACGCAGAAATGCGAGCAAGGTCATCAAGTAAAGATGCACTCGGCAAATTATCAAATGCTGTTAAACTTCAATCAGAGAAGATACGCTTAGAAGACAAAGAGCGTGTTAAATCTCAGAAGAAATAGCAAAGGAGCGATAAGTGAACGAAGAGTACACAACCCAAACTGGAGAAGAGTCATATCAGGAGGAATCTGAAGAGGTAAACCAAGGATATGAATCTGAGGGAGTTCAAGAAGGAGTTGACTGGGAACAGTCTGCTAAATATCATCAATCTGAAAAAGACAAAGCAAATTCGGAAAACCAAAAACTTAAATCTCAGTTAGAGACAATGGGAGACTTCTTACAAAAGAATCCTGATTTGGCTCAAGAAATGAAGAATAGAGCGAATGGCGTTGGTAACGAAACATTGCCTGTCCAGAATGGTGTAAATAGACAGAATCTAAACCCAGAAGATTTCGATGCTTGGGAGTCATTCACAAATCCCAATTCAGAATCCTACAAGTTTAGGGAAACGCAACAACAAGAAGCTATTGATAAAGGCGTACAACAGCGTATGGCTGGTATGCAAGAAAAAATGGCTATGGATAAACTTGAATCAGATTTGCAATCAAAAGGATTAACTCCTGATGAAGTAACTGATTTTAAGAAATTTGCGTCAACCCCTGCTAACGAATTAGGACTGGACAATGTGATTAATATGTGGAGGACTGTTCAAGGAAATAACACTTCTACTCAGCAACAAGTAGACCTAACACAAGTTCGTGAGAATCAAGCTGTGCCTACAAGTCCAGGCGTAATGCAAGGACAAAAGCCACAACAAAAATCTTCAATCGACAATATGTGGGATGGTATTGTAAAAGCTGGGGGCAGAAGCAATGTGTTATAACACCTAATAAAGGAAAAAGAATATGGCAACATATAGCGCAGGCAATTTGTCAGCTAATGGAACAAGAACTCCTGGTGTATCGAATACTGATTTTCATACAAGAAGATTATTTGATTTTAGCGATAGAATCGCAGACCTTGCACCCGAAGAATCTCCATTTTTTGTTTACTTGTCTAAAGTAGGTAAAGTTCCAACAACGGACTCTCAATTCCGATTTTTGGAAGATAGAACTAAAATATCAATCGCAGATAGAGCCTTCACAGCTCAAGCTGCGTTCACAGCAGCAGCAGTAGGAAGTACTGCAACTGCAACTTTCGATACTACTGATTCAACTCCAACTTCTGTTGATTGGTTGATTCCAGGTATGGTTATAGCTGTTGGTACAGTAGACACATCCACAGCTCAACCAGAATGGTGTACAGTTCGTGTTGAAAGCGTAACTGATTCAGGAGCTTATACAACTGCAACAGTCCGTACTACAGCAAAAGCATCGGCAGCAGCTTTGACAGTGCCAAATAATGCAAAATGTACTGTAGTTGGTACTGCCTTCGAAGAAGGTACTGGTGCACCTGATGTATGGTCACAAAAGCTTGATAATGATTATGGGTATACTCAAATCTTTAAAACAGCTTGTGAGATGACTAATACAGCAAGAGCAACAGTATATCGTGGTTATGCTGATGAATGGCAACGAATATGGAATCTTAAATTAAGAGAACATAAAGTTGACATTGAAAGAGCAATGCTTTTTGGAATGAGAGCACAAACTAATAGCATTAGTTATACTGATGGTATTGTTGGTCACATCATTGCAAATTCACAAGCAGAACTTGCAGACGAAGCAGCAGTAAGTTATAATTCAGATAAAGGTTATTTGAAAACAATTACAGCAGGTAATTGGAGTTATGATTCATTGCTTGGTGATTTTGAAGTTATGTATGACCCAGCTCGTGGTGGAACTGCAAGCAAACTTGGATTAGCAAGTTTACCTGTAATTACTCACTTCAATAAGCTTGGTGGATTTATGGATTCTACTGTTAAAGTAGGAACTGACGCTAATGCTTTTGGATATAACTTCGAAAGAAGTACAGGTACATTTGGTCATAAGATAATGAAAATTGAAACTATTCATGGCGACTTGACTTTAGTTAAAGAACCTTTATTCAGAGGTAACTCTGCTGGGTTCTTAGCTCTTGTTGACTTAGAACATGTTTCATATAGACCACTTGTGGGTAATGGTGTGAATCGTGATACTTCAATCACAACCAATGTACAGCAGGCTGATGAAGACTTACGAAAAGACATGATTCTTACAGAAGCAGGTCTTGAAGTTTCTCTTCCTGAAACTCATGCACTAATTCATTTACAAGGAGTATAATTATGAGAAGTGATATTCTAAATGTAAATAGTGGACAAACTGGCAACTATAAGCTAAAAACTTCAAATTTAGTTGCTGATATTACATTAACTGAAGCTGATAGTGGAAAAGTCTTTTTCATAACTGCTGCTTCTACTGTAGCTATCACATTACCAACTGCAACAACAGGTGAAGATGGAATTCATTACAAATTTGTTGTTTGGGAAGAAACTCCAACTGCTGCTATTACTATAGGAGCTGGTAGTGCGATTGTAAGTATGGTCATGAAAGACGCAGGAGGCAATGCTTCTAATTCAACAGTAGGTACTCAGGTTAGTAATATTATTATTGGTACATCTGCCCAAAGAGGAGATTATGTAAATATGACATTCTTTGGTGGTGAATGGGTTGCCGATTGTATGTCTGGTATTGATGATGCTGTTACTACATCATAATCCGAATACATAAGGGTTAACAGTCTTAGAGAACTGTGGAGCAAATCGTATAAAGGGTTTGCTCCAAATCTCTTTTTTTTTAAATTTTAAATTGGAGAAAGATAATGCGTTCAGATAGAGCGAATAAAAATTCAAATGCCTATAGAGATGAAACTCAGACCGAGTTAGATTTTCTTGATGGAGCTACAGCTGGCTCTGTAGTAGCTTCTAAAACTTTAGTATATGGTTCTTCAGGAGAGGTAGCAGCAACAACATTAGATGTTGCTGGAGCATCATCGTTCTTAGGAGTCAAAAAGTTTCAATCATTTGTGGGAAGTTTTGCAGATATTGGAGATGGGAGTACTCAGTTTGCAGATAACGATGTATTGGTTGAATTAGGAACTTTAGATACAGAAGTGCCAAGTGGTCATGTAGCAGCTTCAAAGTTTTTTATAGATAAAGTGTTAATAGGTATTACAACTGCTTGTGGACAAACTCATGTGGGGAATTTAAATTTAAGTGCAACAAGTGGAACAGCAGCTAATACAGGAGTTTCAAGTGGAACTGAGATTGTTGGAGCTGGTGTAGATTCTTTTAGCACTCATACTTCAGCAAGTTCAAGCACAACTGAAATAAATATTAATTGGAATAATACAGCAGGTAACTATCATGTGTTTACACCTAACATTACTGCTCCTATTGCAAAAAAATATTTATATGCGTGTACTGAAACAACATTAAATGCTGATGCTACAGATGGTAGATTTACTGTGCATATAGAATATACATTGTTTTAACAAATAAGAGGAAATTATGGGAAGAGCTTTAGCAATGGAAAAAGATATAAATATTTTAAAAATATCAATATCTAATATCGAGAAAAGCTTAGAAAGTATTAACAAAGAATTAGCAGGACTCTCTAAATTACAAGAGATTGCAGTTAATGCAAGTAAACCAAAACTAAAAACTACCAAGAAGGGAAGTAATTAACTCTATGCCTAAAGGGAAGGGAACTTACGGAGGTCAAGTTGGTAGACCCAAGAAAAAGAAGAAGAAAAATGTCAAAAAGAAGTAGAACATATTATTGTAATACTTGCCAAGAATCAATTACATTCCAAAAAGATGAAATTATGAAGTGTAGTGAATGTAGTTCTACATTTGGTAAGCACAAAAGAAATCCTTTTGAGATTAATATGAGAAATACTTGGAGTGGAACAACAAAAGTAGAGTTCTCACAGCAGACAATAGATGAATCAATTAACGAAATGAATAATAGATAATGGCAACATTCACAGTACAAGTGGGTGATTTAACAACATTTGGTTCTACAGATGATGTTGCTCTTGCAGTTTGGCTTGCCGATGGTTGCAAAGAACTTATCAATCTTATGCCTGATGAAATGCTTGTAAAAGTTTCAGGAGAATCTGGAGATTTTACACCAACAGGTGGAACTAATGTAACTTCTACTATTATTGGTGTTACAAGAAAAACAGCCACCTCTGGTGGTAATACTTTTGAATGTCGTGAAATACCTTATTACAAACGAAACGAATCACAGGATGAAGATAATGTATTATATGCTACAGAGACTGACCCTGTATATTATATAGAACCACAATCAGGTACTTCTGCGAATAAAATAAAAGTACTTCCATTATCAAGTAGTAGTTTATGTAATGCTGTTACAGTTCAATATCCTACACCTGCTATTGGAGACGAGGCTATATCATTATTTCCAGATGAAGCTGAATATTTAGTTGTTTTATATGCAAGTGTAAAAGCATTGCAAAGATTGATGAATGATTTAAATTCTAATAGTGATATTACAACAGCATTAACAGTAGTTAATACAGAATTAGATGATACTCAAGCAGTTTGTGATTTGGTTAATACTCAACTTGATAGTGCAGTAGCTGAGGTTGCACTTGCTAAAACTGAAGCTGCCGAACTTGCAACTCAAACTGATAATAGTGGTGACTTTGAAACTGCATTAGATGCCATTAATACTGCTGTTGATAAGTTTCAAGCAGATGGTGGAGACCCTGCTTTGTTTGGAGATGAAACTCAATATCTTACAGGTGTTGGTCTTGCTCATGTTAAAGATGCTTTAGAACTTGCGAGAGATGCTATAGATACAGGTTTCACAACAGATGAAGACTCAGGTTCAAGTGATGATGCTACTCCTAAAAGTGCTGGATATTGGCTTGATGATGAAGATACTGAAATGGTAGATGCTACAGTTAAAGTAGCTCAAACAGAATTAGCAAGAGCACAAACTCATATTCAAGAATGGAGTGCAACTGTAGATGCTTTATCAAAAGAAATTGATGGATTTAGCAAAGAAGTAGCATCAAGAGCTGCTTTTAGTGGTGCTAAGTCTCAAGCGATACAAGGTTATCTTGGAACAGCAACTACATATATTCAAAGTGCTCAAGGTTTTGCTACTGAAGTACAATCAAGAATTGGAATAGCACAAGGCTATATAGCAGAAGCAGGTGTTCGTATGCAAAGAGATGACCAAAAATATAAATGGTATGTTCAACAACAAACTAAATTGCAACAAGATTATGATAAAGGAATACAATTATTATTAGGTGTTCCTAATGCTCAACCACAGGCTCAGGCACAATGAAATTAAAATCTCTTATATCTCAAGTAGAATATTTACATGGAAGAGTTCCAAAAACATATATATATCAATTAATCAATGATTGTCTTGATGAAATATCTGTTATTTCTAAAATGTATAAAAAGCATGAAATTATGGACTTAGTTCAAGCACAAAGATTATATAATCTTCCTTCCGATTTACTACAGATAGAACGAGTAGATATGTTAAACACAGATAGTAGATATTGTTTACTGCCCAAGTTAACAGATGGTTTTCATTTACTTAAAAATGATGTTGACCAAGGCAAAGGCGATTATACTGCAAGTAATTCATCTACAACAGGAGCATCTTATAGACAATTTCCAAATGATTATTTTGCTTGGTTTACAGAAGGCGAAGATTTAGTTATAGTATGTAAAAGAGGAGATGACGATTCATCAGACTCAACGAGACTTGATACACTTACAAGATATTCTTATGATACTTATAATGGAGATGATGTAGCAGAGGCTATTTTAATTACATATAAGGGTAAGTATAGCCATGTATCTGATACGCAGTTAGAGATGGATTTAAGAGACTCAACAGGTCTTCCTGAAGCACTTCATCCATCTATACTTGATTGCGTTAAATACAGATTAAAAGAGGATAAAGGTGACCTTCAAACAGCAATGTATTTTAAACAAAAATTTGATAGTTTTGTTAAAAAATATCCTTACAGCAAGGATGGCAGTAGGCGTATATTAACTACGAGAGTATAATAAAAATATGGCAAGTACAGTAAAAAAACAAACATTAAGAGTTACAATTCAAGAAGATATAGTATTGAATGGTACTAATTATGGTTCTAAAACCAAAGTAAATTTTGCATCTATAAATGAAATATATAAAAGAATAGTAACTTGTCCTGCTAATGTAGATACGACAATATTTAAAACGGCAGTTACAGCAGATGTCTCAGACGCAGGATTAGACCTACAAGACATAAAGTATATTAGAGTTACAAATTTAGATGATTCAAATTCTGTCAATCTTAACTTGCAAATAGATGTTACTGAGAGCGATAGTGGTGCAAGTACAGTTGACGAAACAGCTACAATTTTATTAGGAGCTGGAGAAAGTTTTATTATGGGAGCTGCTCACGATGCAATAGCAACCTATACAGATGGAAGCGTGCAAACAAATTTACATGACCTTGAAAGTATTTTAGTCGACCCAAGTGCAAATGCAGTAGATATGGAAATATTTGTAGCAAGCGTTTAATTAATAAAAGTGCGTTCATGCTCTTGCCAAAGAGCTTTAAGCACACCGAAAGGAGTAAACTATGGCAGATTTACACAAATATACAGTACAGGAATCCTTAAATGCCTCACAAGGAGTTTCTGGAAAATTCACTCAATTAGATGCCTCGTCAGGTGGATTGGGAGGTTCGGCTGCTGCTGTAATTTCAGCAGGTTCAAGTGCTGATGTAACCAATACAAAACATCTCGATTTAGACCCAAGTACACATCAATTATTAATTTATTCAGCTGGTGACCTTTATTTTAATTTTGCTAATTCTGATGAAGATATAATAGCAAATAATTCTTTAATCCTCCCAGGTAATCAATTAATTAGTCTTGCAGTTCCAAGAGGTGTAGGCTCAAGAGGAGATACTATTAGATTTAATTTTAATTCTACATCTACAACAACTCATACAGTTAGAATAGTAGAGGTATAATATGCTTACAGGAATGATAAGTTCAGTTAGTAATAAGGTAGATACTTCAGGAACTAATATTTCAATAGACTCAAATGTTCAATTTGTAGCAACTGATGGTAATAATATTGCTATAGGTCAAGGTTCTATGGCTAATGCTACTAATGATAATGCTGATAGCAATGTAGCTATAGGAGTAAATGCTTTAACTGGCATTACTCAAGGAGACCAAAATATTGCTATTGGTTCAGGAGCTGGTGGAGGTTTTACAACTTCGAGTGATAATGTTGCAATAGGACATGATGCATTAGCAGATGCTAATGGAGCAACTTACAATGTAGCTATAGGTTCATTAGCTTTAAAAAATAATACAGGTGTTCAAAATATAGGTATTGGTTATAAAGCTGGAACAGCTTTAGCTGCTGGAGTATCTAATACAATAGTTGGACATTCAGCAGGGCAAGGACTTGCTGGTAACAACCAAAATACAGCTTTTGGTAACCAAGCTTTAACTCATGCTTCAGCTGCAATTAATGGAGCTACAGCTATTGGGTATCTTGCTATGGCTGGTGATTTAACAACAGGTGCAAATGGAACTATTGCTATAGGCTGGGGAGCTTTAACTGCTCTTACATCTGGACAGGAAAATACTGCTATAGGCTATAGTGCTATGGTTGGACATACAACAGGTAGTAGGAATACAGTTGTAGGTTATGCAGCTATGGATGGTTCAGGAGGTGCTACTGTATTAGCTTCAGTAGACAATACTTTTATAGGAAGAAATTCTGGTGGAGGAATTTGGGTAAGTAATACTTGTGATTATAATGTAGCTATAGGAAACAATACTTTAGATGATGCTATGAATGGTGCTCAAGAAAATGTTGCAGTAGGACATAATGCAGGCTCTGGTATTATTGGTGGTGATGCTAATGCTCTTGTAGGTTCTTCTGCTGGATATGCTCTTACATCAGGTTATAGGAATGTAGCTATTGGTAAAGATGCTTTGCTTTCAGCAGAACCTAATATTGGTAATATAGCAATAGGTTATAAAGCCTGTGAAGATATAGATGATGGAGAAGCCTATAATATAGGTATCGGTTATGAGGTTATGCTTAATGTAAATAATAATGCTGCTGATTATAATATAGCTATCGGGTATCAAGCTCTTGAAGGTGGTACAAGTACAG
>Ga0098059_1001255_pt1 | contig 12921 bp, 6 predicted proteins | sample 20_taG_FD_92580 | JGI IMG/M metagenome (GOLD analysis project Ga0098059, IMG submission 92580) | Marine viral communities from the Subarctic Pacific Ocean - 20_ETSP_OMZ_AT15318 metaG | ecosystem: Environmental > Aquatic > Marine > Oceanic | place: Subarctic Pacific Ocean | collected 2015-01-19
GAAGAAACAACTGAAGAAACAACTGAGGAACCAATTTTTGAAGAAGTTGGAGGTAGCGTTTTCTTTAAGATTTATTCTAAGGAACAAGAAGAAAGAGAGGAGATAAAAGAATGGTTTGAAGGATTAGATGAAAGAGATATTATAAGATTTAATCATAATTTTCAACTTAAACATCCTGATCAGAAAGATTTTAGAGGAGATCCATGGAAAATATCTTATGCAAATCTACAAATAGAACTAGAAAATACTGATAATACAGCAGAAGAACTAATAGAAGTACTGAAATGTTATTTATAAAAAAACTAAGAAATGAGTAAATGTCATAATCCAAATACAAGTGAATATAAATCACTATTAAATAGATTTAAAAGTCCTTTTGTTGTTGATATGGCCATTAATGAGTGGCAATCAATGACTAATGATGATTCAATACCAACTGTTGCTGAAGTTGATTATATGAAAGAAAGTCAAAGAGCCTTATTCTCTCTAAAGAAGGAAGATTTCTCAGAGTCTGTTCTTAGAAACTTATCAAATAAAGGAATTATTAGTAAATATCATGGTGTTTGGTATGTTAATAATACATATCCTGGTAGTAGAATGGGTTCTCCTTCAGCATTAAGGGATAATATTGACAGATTAGGTTCATATTTAAAGAATATTGGAATAGATCCGTCTATTGCAAACATTAGAAGAACAAAAAAGAGTGCTGTAGTCTCATTTGATTATAACAAACTTACAAGAGATGATATAATTGAGGAAAAATATAATAAAGATAGTACAAGAATTAATGATATAGTTTCCCACCTTAGTAGTATCATGCCAGAAGTGAACATTAGATATATGAAAGTTTCTGAGGCAGAAGCAGCATGGAGGAGTTTATCTCCAGTTGCAAGAGGAAAGATTAAAGATTTTAGTAGTGTTAAAAGCTTTTTCTATAATGGTACTGCAGTATTAATTAAAGGACGTGTTACATCTGAGACAGCAGTTGAAGAAGTATTACACCCTTTTGTTGATGCACTATTTAATAGTAATAAACCTTTATTACGTAAATTATACAGTGAAGCTAAAAGAAACTTTCCAAAATTAGCAACACAAATAGAAGCGGCATACCCTAAGAAAAAAGGTTTTTCAGAGAAAGATAGAGCTATGGAATTAGTTACTCAGGCTTTATCTAGACATTTTAATAAAGAATACGAACAAACTCCTACAAGAAAATGGTATGAAGCTCTTCAAGATTTTCTAAAATGGTTTGGTGATTTTATAAAAGATGTGTATAAAAACTACATGGGAGGAAAACTTAAATTAGATCTTGGATATGTTAATTCAAATATGACATTATCTGAAATTGCAAGAATGCTTAATACATCTGAAGTTGAATTTGATCTTAATTTAAAAGAGACAGGAGATAAAAAGGTGAAGTACTCATTATCTAAAGGTAAACAATCCACCATTGATAAAATAAAGAAGGCAGCAACAACAGATGCTCAAGCAGACATTATAGATCTATTATTTCATCAACAAAAGGAATCAGAAAATACATTTGATAATCTTAGTAGCTCACGTGTAACATGGGATAATGAAAATAAAACTTACACGGATCAAGATACAGGTGAGAATTATATATCTGTTACAGAGCTTATTAAGGGTGACTCAACAGAAATAGACGGAGATAGTAGTATAGGAAAAACATTAGGGGAGGACTTTAGCTCAATAATAGAAGCAGTAACAACAGGTGTTCCATTTAATCAAATAGCAATACATGGTACATCTAGAGATATAGCTGAGAAAGTATATAATGATCTTAGTATTGCTATAGATAGTAGACGTGATGATGGTAGTATATTCCTTCCACAAGTAGTATTGAATAGTGAAATGGATAATGCTGCAACTACATCAGACATATTAAAAATTGATCCTGAGGGACAAATAACAATTATGTCAATAAGAACAAGTTCTCAATCTAAACATAGTAAAGAATATAGATCAGTCTCTAATCAAGTTGGTGAAGGTAGTATTTTTGACACAGGAGGAGATTTTAGAATAACAAATGAATTATCACAAAGCATTAAACTTGGTACTCAAGTAAGAATGCTCCAGAATATGGGGTTTGATGTAAATGATGTATCATTAACCTTACATCTAATTGTGAATTCTGATGGTAATTATAACTATGAGGGTACAAGCCCGCATAAAACATCTGAGAATTTAGAGTATATTGAGGATATAGTACCAGAATATATTAATGTTGAAAGTAAAGAGGTTATAGATGAAATTCTTGGTAAACAAAGAGAATTAGTAGATGAAGAAGAAGATATAGAGACTGAGACAGAGGATATAGGAGCACCTGTTTATGATGTTATCTATAATGCACTTAAAGATTTTAGAAAAAGCTTGCTTACTAGAGAAGAAGCTATTAAAAGCACACGTAACATCATACATGCTGATAAAGGTAGGAAGGAAATGATTGAGGATATCTTGATTACTAGAACTATGATTGAACAAGTATATGATGATCCGGGATCAATACGTCAGGTATATGTAGATCTTATGAAGGAGAGTATAGATAAGATTGAAGAATTCATCACTTACTCAACAGATCATGAAAATTTTGGTAAAGAAGAATTTATTAGTAAGATACTTAATTGGCAAAAATTTGTAGAGAATTATAGAGGTTTAATTAATCTTACTTCAGAGAGGGGTTTAAATAAGACTGAATTAAGATATAAGAGTAATTTACAATCAGCTCTTAATAAGCTTGTTGGTATTAGATCTAATAATGGAAAGATCCTTGATAAAGGTATATTTGATGTTGCTATTGAGAATCATGTAAGAACAATTATTAGAGAGAAATCAAATAGAGATTTTTCAGAATCTCAATTAACAGAGTTATTACAAAAAGCACAGGATATTAACGAAGTAGAATATCAGAGTGGAGATATGGCTACATCTAGGGATACTATTTTAGCTATAATGGATAAGATATTTAAGAGAGATAGACAAAGAATTCAAGACAAAATTGAAGCAAGAGCCCCAAGGATAAGATCTGCAGCATTAAAACTAGAGAGACTAGGAGGAAGAAAAGATATTGATTACAGTTTTATGTTAGAGTTTGATAAAGATGGTAATTTTACAGGAAGATATGTAAAGAAAACTTCTCAAAAATATTTTGATAAGTTAAATGAATTAAGATCCGCACTTAGTGATGAAACAGGAGCACCTTTAGACTATATAATAGTAGAAGATGCAAACGATCCTAGTGCTAAGCCTGAACAATTAGAGTTTAATAAAAGATTAGCAAGAGCCAAAGATGAATATAAAAACTATAAAAAAGCTGAAATAGTTCATAGTGATAGAACAGAAGATGGAGAATATCATAAATATAGTGATGAATTTAAAGAGGCTAGAGCTAAGAATGAAATATTTATACCTAAGAAGAATGGTAAAGGTTGGTGGATGAAAAGAGAAAGTGTATCAAGAGAGCAATATAATAGATATAGATCTAAATATTATATTCAAAAGGATGAGTACGCAGTAGCTGTAAGAGATAAAAATGGTGATCCAACAGGAGAAATTGAATATAGAGACTTAGCTTTTGTTAGTAAAGATCATGTTGAGATAAGATATGAGACTAATCCTGATCTAATTAATGAGAAATGGAAAAACTTACAAGAACCAAAAACTGAATTAGAGAAAGCACAATCCGAATTCTATAATATGTTTATAGATGTTTATGAAGATGAATTATTAGGAAAGCTTCCTGAGAATGTATACATGAATGGAAAGGTTCCTATTATAGAAAGAGCTCTTAAGCAAAAGGTTAAAGATAAGAATAATATTGTAAGTAGAATATGGGCAAAAATGAAAACTACTGCAAAGAACTTCTTTTCTAATACAACTACAATCAAAAAAGTATTTTTGGATGAGAATGGTCATATAATACATAACTCATTACCAATATTCTTTACAGGAAGTGGCAGAAAAGAACAAGATTTAAAACTTATTCAAGAACAAATTACTGATAAAGAGAAAGAAGCTAGAGATTCTGTTAGTCAAGCAGAGAAAGATGCTATAGAAAAAGAATTAAGAATACTAAGAGGAAAACAGAGAGCTTTAGAATCTAAACCAGAAACATCTAAGTTAAGTATGAATATGGCAGACTCTTTGCTTAAGTTTAGTGCTATGGCTGAGAACTATGAGACAATGGCACAAGCAGAAGATACCTATCTTTCTATGATCAAGGTTCTTGAAAGCAGAAACTATACTAATTCTAGAGGAGAAGGAAAAGAAGTAATGGGATCAGAATACTCTAAGTCTGGAGCTATTGGTAGTAAGGATGCTATTGGAGCTGAGGCAAGAATAACAAAGAGAGCTAAGAAGTGGATGAAGATGGTTTATTATAACAACGATCAAGATACAAAGAATTTCTTTGAGAAAGTTACGAAAGGTCTTATTAGTTATACATCTCTTGCTTATGTAGGGGCCAATGTATTTGGTAACTTTAATAACTATTTATTTGGTAGATTATCTAACCAAATTGAAACACTTGGTCAAAGGTTTTATACAACTTCAGGTATGGCTAAGTCTGTCTTAGAGTTTAATAAAAGAATGATGCCTGATATGATGAGACATCTAGGTCAGGTTGCTCAAGAGAAGACAGGAAGAAGAAGTAAAAATGAAGAGAATCCAGCATTTAGTAAATTTGGAGCAGTAGTTGGTGTATTTAGAATGTTAGATGATAAGAAAGATATGCGTGAGCAAGGAGAAACTAGTGATCTATGGGGACTCTTGACGAATTGGGCTTATGTTTTACAGGATGCTGGGGAATTTAATGTACAAACTAAGGTTGGGGTAGCAATCCTTAACTCAATAACAGCACTAAACTATCCAGAAGACGGAGGTAAACCAAAAACGATGAGTTTATACGATGCATTAGATTTTGATAGAAAGACAGGGGAGTTAAAAATGAAAGAAGGATATACTAAGATTAAAATGTATAATTCTGAGAAAGAAATGGATTGGAATGCAGATACTAGGTATGAGATAAGAAACTATATAAGAGAATCAAATAAGCAGATACATGGTAACTATGCATATGAAGATAGAATGGTTATGCAATCACATGCATTAGGACAATTAGCTGCACAGTTCCATAAGTGGGTAGCTCCAGCAGTTAAAACGAGATTTAGACAAGAATATTTTGATGAAAATTTAGGATGGATAGAAGGACGGTACAGAACCATGTGGAACTTCTTAGGATATACATTCAAGAACTTATCAAAGGCACAAACCTTAATAGCAGACTATAAAGAGTTCCATGGAGAGAAAGGAAGAATGAAGATGCAGAATGTAATGAGAGTAGTTGGTGAGATAGGTGTAATATCAAGTGTATATATACTAAAGACATTATTGATGGGTATGTGGGGTATAGGAGATGACGATGATGATAGTGATGAAGTTGTAGATTTGGGTAAGATAGGTGCTCCTAGTGAACTATCAGATACAGAGAAAAGATTACAGAACATTGCTGTTTATCATCTAGATAGATTATATGATGAAACTATTTTGTTTGTACCTATACCAGGTTTAGGAGGTTTTCAACAAATTGGAGAATTCCTTAAGAGCCCTTTAGCCTCAACTAGAACTATGGGAGAAATGGGAGAAGCTATAGAAATGACTATAGGTACTGGTTTTGGCTTAATGTATGAAGATAGAGAGGAATTTTGGAATGATAAAGATTATGTATATGTCAGAGGACATAGAAAAGGAGAACTGAAAATAGCTAAGGAGTGGGGTGATATAATACCAATATGGTATACTAAGAATAAATGGAAAAACTTTTTGAATCAAACTAACTTTTTTATTAAATAATAATATGGAAAAAAGTAGATGTAAATCAGAAACGTACAAACCTCTACCAGATTATTTAGCCATTGGTCCTTCTGACATACATGGTGCTGGTATATTTGCTCAGGATGATGTTCCTTCTGATATAATAGTGGGTATTAGTCATATATATGATCCTAATTTTCAACATGATTATATAAGAACTCCTTTAGGAGGGTTCATCAATCATTCAGAAGATCCTAATTGTGAACTTGTAGAAGATGAAAGTGATTCTGATTATAAAAGATTAAAAACAATAAAAAAGATAGAATCAGGTAAAGAGCTTACTCTTAAGTATTCTATGTATGATCTATTTACTTAATCTCACACGCTCCACCGGCACAAGCTAACTCACCTTTAAGATCAGTGTTATCTTCCATTTCTACAATTTTGGTTAAGTCAACATTGATTAAAGACTTTATCATATCTTCATATCTTCTTTTAGTTATATCTTCAAATGGAGCCTGAACATAGGATCCACCATCATAAGGTAGAACTGCTAAACCATTATAACAATCTCTGTTATCCCACATCCATTTCCCAGCTTTATCCCATTCATCTTCTTTAAGACTTATTGTTGCTGAGACATTATGAGAGTTTGATCCTGTTCTATGTCCTGCTCTGACCCACTCGGTAGCAACTCTTTTAACCCTTTCTAGTAAATCAAAAGGAGATTCTGTTCTTAATATAGATCCTTGTGGTGCTTTTTGTGGTATACTAATTACTGCTGTATCATGAGGTCTAAAGTAATCATCTTCTAATAATTCTGGATGGTGTATAGCAAGATAACTATAAATTGATTCATTCTTACCCACACGTAATCTCCTTATATAATATCTGTTATGCCAAGCATGTATACCGCTAGATGTACCAAGAGTTAAAGATGTTGTTCCTGCAGGCTTTACTGTTGTAGTTCTTGCTGCTCTATTTATACCAATTAGTTTGGCAATTTTAGCTTTTTCTTTTTTAACAAATGATGCTGCCTCAGACATGTTTAGTGATAAGACTTTACCACTCCCTATACCGGTCATTGAAACTCCTATAAGTGCATCCTTTTCTGTAGTTTCTTTCCACACTTCTCTTAAATAATGAAAATCTGTATAACCTGCTTGAAGAGTACCAATAAAGGCAGCGGCTTTAACTCTTTCATTAAGATCATCTTGATCACTTACATTTGAAACGTTTACTTCACACAGGTTACAAAATTGATATGGTCTTAAAGCAATCTCACAACACGGATTTGTTCCCCAATCTTTATCATTGTTTAGATATATACCTGGTTCACCAGATCCAGATAATTCAATACGTTTCCATAGACCCATAAAGAATTCTTCAGTAACTTTATGTCTCATTAAGACAGCAGAGTTATTAGCTCTACCTCTTTGTGGATTTTCTTCCCACCAATCTCCTGACTTACAGGAAATCATTTCTTCATCATGAGCAGAAAATAAAGATATAAGTGCAGCTCTTCTAATACCACCAGCTAATACAGCATCAGCTATATAACATATAATATCATGAACCTCTAATGTAGAGAGATTATCTCCATCTTCTTTAGAACTAAGAAGACCTTCAATCTTTAATAAGCATTCTTTAAGTGGTTGAGGGCCAGGGGCTTTACCTCCGGATGTTACAAGTCTGGCTCCTTTAGGTCTAATATCTGAAAAGTCAAAGATTAGTCTAGATGATCTACCATTAAGATATGACTTCATTAGAACCTTGATAGCATCTGCCCATCCTTCAATTGAGTCACCTATTAGGTATCTCTTTGTTCTTTTTGCATAAGGTTTGTTTATTGGGGATAGTTTTGCTACATGATGTTTTTGTACTGAATATCCTACACCAGTTCCACCTAGCAGTAGAAACATACATTCTGAAAATGAATCAACACTGTCTATAGGCATATAAGCACAATTATATATTCTATTAGGACTAATTTCAATTGGTTTACCACCAAATTGCATAGATCTCATTGAAGGTAATACTTTCTTATCATATACAAGTTCATAAACTTCTTTAATTTTTTCCTTTAATTCAGGATACCTCTTTGCATGCATGTTTTTATTACGTGTTACTAACTCTTCCCAAGTTTCTCTTCTGTTTAACTCTGGGATATATTTTGCATACTTCATATGTACAGTAATTTCAGATAAGATTTTATTATTTAACTTCATTTTTTAATTATTTTTTAATTATATTATTATTAAGAGGGTAGAAACAAGATAGCAATAAAAAACTAGAGAATAAAGAGAAATCTTTATTATCTGTTATAGAAATTTTTACTAACTGTTTTGCTTTCATGTTATTAATATATTTTGTATATTATATATAGATAGAGAATTGCAAAAATAACAAAAAATTATTACTATGCGTGTAAAAGCAGGAAAAACTACAAACGATATACTTCCTTTTGGTCAAACAGGGACTATAGATCATACCTATACGGAGAGATTTAGAACCTTTTCAGTTTATAATAATAGTGGTACGTGTTATGTTACTCCAATTAATGGAACAACAATGACAATACCGATTGGTGTTACTGTTAACTGGGATGCTTCAACGGAAGATAAATTTGTAAATAGATTTAAAACAAAGTCCTTTAAACTAAATGCTACTGACGCAGTAGTTGTAGGAACAATATAAAAAATATAACATCATGGCTGGAAGCAGAAACAATACCCACATAAACTGTAATCAAGTTGCAGGAAAAGCAGCATATAATATATGGAAAAACAATTGTGATCCATGTGAAGAATGTGTTGAACAAATTCCTAACATTAGACATTGGTATAGGTATAATCACGGATACCAGAAATCAAATGGTACTTTCTATGATCAAGCAGATATCCTTACTAATATTGGTGATGGGGGTAATATTAAAGGTTGGAAGGATCAAATTACTGGTACTAACAATTTAATTGCTACTGTTTCTAACGATCAGCCAAAATATGAGCAGGATGATAAATCTCTCTACTTTAAAAGTGGTGTAAAATATTTAGACTTTACGTCTGCTGTTGCTTTTACTCAGAATTCTGATTGGACATTAGCTATAAGATATAAACATCAATTAAATACTGCAATTAACGGTAGTGGGATTACACTATTTTCAGGATTAAACGATCTTTTCTCTTGGAAATCTACCACTAGTTTTGAGATTCAACTTAATGGTGGTACAGTTCATACAATTACAGGAGGGGCTCTAGATCCTAATTTAGAACATAACTTTGTATTTAAAAGAGAAGCTAATGTAATAGAATTATGGATACATGGTGTACTTTGGGGTACTTCAACACCAGTTGATAATGGCCCTATGGATTTAACACATGTTGGTTCTCAAGATCCAGAAAGTGAAAATCTTAAAGGTTATGTAACACACATATCTATGTATGATAGAGCTTTAGATGCTCATGAGATATATTGCCTTGAGGAAGTAGTGGAAAGAGTATATGCTGAAAATCATGGAACTTGTTCAGATAATCAATATACAAACGGACCTGATTGTGAAAGTAATGGTGAGGTTTGGACTGCAACATTAGCTTGTGTTGAGCCTGAAATAAGAATTGATACAAGTTGTGTAACATGTTATAATGGACAAGATGGAACATTAACAGCGAATTTAGTTGGTGGAACAGGACCATATACATATGCATGGACTGGTCCAAACGGTTATACTTCAACTACTAATCCAATGACAGGTGCAGCATCTGGAGTATATACTGTAACTGTTACTGACACAGGAGATGGTAATGCAACATATACTTTATCAGCTACTATATGTAATCCACCAGAACTTCTATGTACTGTTACAGCTGTAGATGTTACAATTGCAGGTGGTTCAGTAACTGTAGTTGCTACTGGAGGAACACCAGGATATACTTATCAATGGGCTACAGGTGGTTCCCTTATAAGTGGTGCTACAAATGCTACTTATAACACAAATACACCGGGGGTATATACTGTAACTGTTACTGATGTTAATGGATGTACAACGACTTGTCAAGGAACTATACTTAATGCAATGGATCCATTATCCATACAATGTAGCGCAATAGATGTAGATTGTGATGGTGATACTGATGGAGGCATAGACATATGGATAGATCCGACTACTGTTACATATCCTATCTCAGTACAACTTGATACAGGATCTTATGGTGGTACGGCTGTTTCAACAACTGCTGTATCAACAGCACCAACAAATCCTTTAGATACTGTACAATTAAGCAGTTTAGGTGCTAATACTTATTATATAACAGTTACAGATAGTAGTAGTACACCACAAGTAGCTCAATGTACTACAACTATAACTGCACCACCAGCACTGGCGGCTACAGTAACAGCTACTAATGCAACTGATTGTAGTGAAGGATGTGATGGAGGGGTAACTATTGCTATTACTGGAGGAACCAGTTCTTGTAGTAATGGATATAAAGTTTCAATTATAGAAAATACTGGTGGTACCACGATAACAACACAAAGTTTAGGTGTTAATACGGGAACATTTAGTTATAATCAACCATTCCCATGGGGACTTTGTGCAGATACCTATACCTATATAATAGAAGATTGTAATGAGTGTGTACTTACAGGAACTTTTGTTATAGAATGTCCTATACCTGGCGATTTAACAATAACTACTACAGATGCACCTTGTGTACAACCTATTGGTAGTACTGGCTCAGCAACATTTACAGTTTCAAATAATGGAGCTACTGCGTTATCTAATTATCAGGTAACTGTTAGTTCATCTGCAAGTACAACATATACACATAATTTTGGTACTACTCATCCTTATACGGATAGTACTATAGTACCAGGTACAACATATACAGCAGTATTTGAGGCTCTAGTTAGTGGTACTTGGGTTTTCTTAAGTACACAAACATTTACTGTTGGAACTGATCCGGCTATTAGTTTATCTGCAGCTATTACACATGTTACTTGTTTAGGTGGCTCAGACGGAGCAATAGATTTAAGTGTAACAAATGGAACTTCTTCATTTACTTATGCTTGGACTGGACCTAATGGATATACTGCATCAACAGAAGATATAACTGGTTTAGCACATGGAGATTATCAAGTAACTGTTACTGATTCTAACGGTTGTTGGGAATCAGAAATATATACTGTAGATGATGGTGTATCATGTACATGTAATGTATATGGAACAGACATAACATGTAATGGATTAACTGATGGAACAGCACACGCATATATTAATGGTTGTGATTGTCAATGTGCAGGGAATTGTACATATGCATGGACAGGACCAGGTGGTTTCACATCATCATCATCATCTATGTTAACTGGTTTAGCTGCAGGTACTTATAATTTAACTGTTACTGGTTGTAATGGTTGTACAAGTACTTGTTCTTATACAGTTGTAGAACCGGCTGCTATAACAACTAGTCTTACTCTTACTAGTCAACCTCAATGTGGTGCATGTGATGGTCAGATAGATATGTCAGCAATAGCAGGAGGAACTCCTGGTTATAGTATGGCGTGGAATGTTACTATTGGTGGTGTTACTACTAGCATTACAGCAACTTCAGGACCTGGAACTTATTTGTCATCTAATGGAATGACTCTCTATAATGTTTGTGCAGGTAGTTATAGTGTAACTATAACAGATTCATATGAATGTGAAGAGATTTTTAATCTTAATGTTACTTCAACCGCTTCTACTTTAAGTATGGCTACCGTTGTTATTCCTATAAATGAATGTGGTCCTTGTTGTGGACATATACATGTAACACCTTCTGGAGGAACTGGACCTTATACTTATCTTTGGGCTCCTGCTCCTGGTAGTTGGAATGGTGCGATAACTCAAGATATAAATTGTACAGGGGATCCTGGACCTTATACAATAACGTTAACTGATGCTGATGGTTGTTCTATTACTAATACATATACAATGACTACTATTCCTAATACTATAGCTGTAACTGCTACTTATGATCCGGCTACAGGTAATTTAACTGCAACTGCAAGTGGAGGTACAGCACCTTATCAGTATCAATGGTCGTTCAATGGTTCAAACTTTGCAACTGGTGCAACTGTAGCAGCTGTGGGTAGTGGATACTATTGTGTTACAATATCAGATGCTAATGGATGTAAGGCTACGGACTGTATTTCAGTTACTGAAAGGAGTGGAGAAGATGAAAGTTGGAATTGTACATCAACTGGATGTCAAGGATTAACTAATACTACTGGTACATATACCTCACTCCAAGATTGTCTTGATAATTGTGAGGATATAACTTTAGATCAGAAATGGATATGTTTTGAACATGCTTGTGTACAAACAGCAACTGGACAATCTGGATTAGTATATTATAATACATGGCAAGATTGTATAGACTCAGATTGTCAAGGATCTGGCCGTGTAGAATGTGGTGAATGTGAATGTCCTGACTGTTCAAGTTGTCCAGGATGTAGTTGTAATGAAGTTACAAATGTATGTGAGCCAGATCAAGCAGATCAAAGCCCTTGTTTAGATCCAGGTGAATGTACAGATGCGCAGCACTGGGATACTGGCACTTGTACATGTGTTTGTACAGAAGTAGAAGAATGTGAAGAAGGGTTGACATGGAATCCAGTATCTTGTAGATGTAATTAAATTGATTAAATTGATTAAATAATGGCCACAACAGCCCAAGAGATAGCACTAATGAAAAAAGATATAGAATCTTTAAATGAGAATGTTAAGGAGATTAACGAAAAAATTGATAATTTAACTCTCAAATTATTAGATCCAGATGATGGTGTTGTTTCTAGAGTGAATAAAAACACAGCATTTAGAAAATCTCACGATAGAGAGATGCCTGTATATAATACTATAATTGACGAGTTTAGAGCTCTTCAAAGATGGAAATCTGTAGTAACTAAGGCTTTATGGGGTTTATATACAGCAATAACAGCATGGATTGTTAAACTTATATTCTGGTAAAATGGCTAAGGAGCTGAATGAAGAGACAGGGTTTAATATAAGCATTAAGACTTTAATTGGAATAGGGTTTGCAATGGCAACCATAATTA
>Ga0098059_1001257_pt1 | contig 12914 bp, 20 predicted proteins | sample 20_taG_FD_92580 | JGI IMG/M metagenome (GOLD analysis project Ga0098059, IMG submission 92580) | Marine viral communities from the Subarctic Pacific Ocean - 20_ETSP_OMZ_AT15318 metaG | ecosystem: Environmental > Aquatic > Marine > Oceanic | place: Subarctic Pacific Ocean | collected 2015-01-19
CAGAAGTAATGTTTTGATAAGCTTTACCAACTACATTAGAAGCGATAGCATCAGTTGTACCGTTGCTCACTGTCAAGATGTATGGCTGTGAAGTCGGAGCTCCACCCATCGCTGGTGCTGGAGCTTGTGCTCCCGCGTCAAACGAAAAGTCATCATCAAAATCAGTATCGTCTCCACTGTAAGAAAGGTATTTATCATTCATTTCTTCTTCAGCGTCTATAAAATATTTTTTAATATCCATTTTTATATACTTTTTTTTGGAATTAATACTCAGTTATGCTATTTCACGCATAGGTTACGGACATTTATGTATGCCTACAATTCAACTAATCCTCGTTCTTTGCGTGAACGAAACGCTCTCAACCACAAACCGCGGAGTAATCTCAACGCGGGGGGGAGATACAATAGTTAAAAAATAACTCTTGTTATGAATCTTTTTTCATAAACTGCGTGTCAATAGCTTTATAGATACCGAAACCTAATGCTACTCCCACAGCTGTTGAAAAAATGTTCATCCACATCTTTTTGTTTGCTTCTTTCATTTTACAAAAAATTACATTAAACAATATTTACTCAACTTTAGAATACCAATTCCAAAATCTTGACACCAAAATTAAAAAAACCTAGCTCAATATATGGGCTAGGTCTGTTTATTTGTTCTTGATATTTAATTTAATAAAGACTTGCTCTGTTAACCTTACTAGATTAAAAAGCCAGACTATTGTATTAAATTTAAGAGTTATTTTTATAAATAAAGGCTATTTCACTATGCTTACACATATCAACATAAACTTTTTGGATTTGTCTTTTTATATATAATATGTCATCTTTGGAAAGATAGTTAGTGGCGTGGATTAGATTTGTGCTATCTCTCCAGTCTTTTAAAAGATGAGTAGTTAGCGTGTCTCCTTCTTGAACAAGTTTAAATCCGTATAATGTATCCACCGAATAACTACACGTATGTAAGTCTTCTATTATGTATAGGCCATTTTTAGAAACACAATCTAATAATTGCTTAATGGTTTTTTGGTGCATTTCCATAGAATGCCCTCCGTCATCTATTATTATATCACAGTCTTTTCCTATATTAAATTTAAAATCTTTTATGCTTTCTTCATCTGTTTGGTCTAAAACATAAGTCTTGATACGAGGATGATTGCAAAATACATCTCTTCTATCATAGGTTTTCCCGTGTAAAGTCAGCTTGTAGTCTACTTTTTTGTAATCTATAATATCAGCGCCAATTATTTGTGCGTTAGGAAAATATTCAGCCCACATCATTAGTGAGTCCCCAAAGTGTATTCCTATCTCTACAACTTTTTTTACATCTTCTCTTTTAAATTTGGCTTTAAAATGCTTTTCGTAAGTATCTAAATAATGATGCTCAACTTCTTTATCAGTTTCATATTTTTTTGAAATTTCTGTAAGATTCATAGTATTTAATTTAATGTCTTTTTAGTATTACATTTAATACTATACATCTGAAATGTTTTGACGCAATACTTTTTTAGCCTCCAAAATAGCGCTTTCAGGTGTGTGAATTTTTTTACCTTTTGCGTCTCTTTTATTTTTGTAGGGCTTTACCACTGAGTTATGATTAAGAGAAACAAAATCATCAATTGCCTCGGTCATCATTTCTGGAGTTATATCACCTAATATCTTTTCAGTATCAATATCTACGTATAAAAAGAATCTTTGGTCTCCTCCGTTATACTTATTATTAACCACATTCTCCGCCACTTTTAGCATTTGGTATTTATCAGGGAACTTATTCTTATGTCTTTCCACGGAATCAGAGTTTCTGTGAAATCTAAGCCAATTCATATTTTGCCAAATTTTTGGTGATATACGACCAATAGACTGAAAGTGCATAATTATATCTTGGTCTGTATGTCTGTTTGTGCAAATAGCTCCTATTAAATCATTAGGCAAGTAATCGGAAACATACCTATTTATATCTTCTATCAGCAACGCTCCGTGTCTATATTTTTCTAAAACCAGCCAAAGTGTATCTGCAATTTCTCTTAGCGTCATCCTTCGTCCATCCTCAGCAAAAGGTCTTATGCGCCTAATTTCTATTGTAGGGTGGATAGAAAAACGCTCTATGTCTCTGACAGCTATGGCCTTATACTGCTCAAACTCATCATTTACATCAAGTATAAGAACACGTCTCGGAGGGTATCCATTTCCTCCTTTTACGTAATCTTCTAATACCTGAGTGGTAATATAGGTTTTTCCTATCCCCTTTTTACCACAAGCAACTCCTAATTTACATTCCCTAGCCATCTTTATTTATTTTTTGTTTAGCTTCTTTATACCTTTTCATAAAATCATACTCAAAGGTAAATAAATAATTTTTAAGATACTCCTTAAGGGCTTGAATCCTATCGTCTAGCTCTAAAAATTTTATTTCAAGCTCTACTTTTCGGATAGTTCCTTCTTCTAGTTCCGAATACTTAGATTGGATTAGTTTTTTTAATTCCACGTTTTTATCAATAAGCAGTTTCTTCTTATCTATTTTTTCTTGAATAACATCTCGTTCTGCATCCCATTGCTCTAAGCTTTTTTTAAGGTCAGCATTAACGTCTTCTTTATTTCTGGTAATCGTTCTTGTTTTCATATTAAGCTAGTTTTTGTAAAAATTTATATCCATATTGTTCCCAGTTTTGATTTCGGTGTTCACAAATAACGCTAGTGTCCCAATACTGAGCAATTGCTTCTTTTCTTGCGTCCATTGAAAAAGTTGTGTCCGAAAATATAATTTGTTTTTCTTGTTTGGCAAATGTAAACTTCACTTTCTTAAAGACGGATTTATGAATTAAATTACAGCCGAGTCCAATAGACCACACAGATTTCAGTCCTCCGTCCACTAAAAGCTCAGCTGTTTCTCCATTAATCATAGAGGATTCTTTCCCATAATCTACATCAATCAGCCTCGTCATCAGCTCTCTTTTATCATCATCGTATAAAAAATAAGTCGCCCCTACTAACTGTTTATTATGGGCTAATAAAGTGTTTATAATATCTTTAGGCGGAAATACATCGCTCTCTAAGTGAAGGAGAAAATCATAATCATTATCTAACATATACTTTCTTACCGCATTATGTCCATCAGCAACTCTTTGTGCAATTGAATTTTTATTTGAAGAATTGGTTATCCATTCGCATTTAATTCCGTGCTTAGCCTCATACATTCTACTATTCGCAATCGTGTCCGAATTATCCGCTAAGAATATATCATAATTACTATAAGTAAAGCTTTTTACGTTTTTAATCCAATCATCAAAACAATAATTCTTTCCTTCAAAGGTTGGCCCTCCTACTAAAATTTTAGGCAATTTCTTTTTCTTATCAGCCATTATTTAGTTATAATTAATGGTTTATCTTTTTTTTCTTTTTTTTCAGGGTGGTCTAAGTAATCAAACTCTTCCTTAAAATCCGCCCATTTTGTTTCTATTACATTTATCTTATCTAGACTCCAAAGAACATAGGGCAGTAATATTTGGTCTCTCTCCGACATATTACAATATAGTTTCCAAAACTCCGAGCTTAACACCTGAGTAGCTAATGTGTTTTTCCATATCATTATCGTTGTCTGGTAAAGCCCGTTGTTTGTTGGGTATCCTTTTTCTTGAAATAATTTAATATTTTGTGAAACAGCTTCTTTTGTATCTTTTTCCTCCCCCACAATAGCATTACTTTCTGCTAATACGCAGTTTCTTAGAGGATGCACGGCCAAAGTCATATCAAATAATGTGGGGCAATAAAAACTAACTATTTTATCTAAATCTTTAACAATTCTTACATTAGCGTCTATTGTAATACATATATCATAGTTTAATTGAAAAGCTGAATATAAAGACTGAAAAGGGTTAAACTTAAAGAAATTAGCAAACCTTTTATTATTCATTTCGTTTTCTTTGTCTTCTACAAAAACCACATTCCAAGTGTCCGACTTAACGTCCTTTCTATTAGTAAAGCACACTAAGTCCCACGTCTCGTTTATATAATGAGGCTCAAGTAATTCATCATCCTCACCCATAAGGTAAGTAATTACTGCTGTATTCATATTTAATCTTTTATTTTCTTTTAAACTGACCCGTCTTAGGGTCTCTCACACATCCTTTATTCCACTTAGGGTCTAAGTTCATTTTTGCTCTCACAATATCCTCAACTCTTGAGTCGTTACACTCATTAGTTGTGCATCGTTTTTTTCTAAGCAATATGAAATAAACAAAAAAGCTAATTGAAAGAATGGTAAAGATAATCGCTAGTAAACTCATAATTCAATGTTTAGTTATTATTATTTTTCTTCAGATTCTTGTATAGTATTTGCATTTGGCTCTATTAATTTTGGCTCATTATCTGCTGGAGCCTCATCCTCTTCTTTAGTTGGATTCATTTCTATTAACTCACCTCTCTTTACTCCTCTAATCTCTACAATTTCCTCTTCCTCTTCTCCAAATTCTGGCCCATCATACTCATCATAATCCTCTAATTCCTCTTGCTCAACTGGTGGTTGAGGGCGTGGGGACTGAGGTTCTGGTGGCGGTCCTTGTGGTGGCGCTTGTGGTGGTGGTCCTTGTGGTGGCGGTCCTTGTGATGGTGGTCCTTGTTGTGGAGGGCCTTGTTGTGGTGGTGCGTTAAAGTTATTTACTTGCTGTTGTTTAAATCCTTCATAAGTCAATTCTAATATATTGTTTAGAGACTTTTTAAACCCAACCACTTGCATTCCCTTCTCAAGTATGTCCTTACCAAACATTACCATTAAATTTTGTTCGTCCGTCATTCCCAGTCCTCTCTTGGCTGCAATACGAACCATAATAGGCTTTACTTTCTCTACAAAATCCTCATCAACCGTCAAGGTTTCCTCAACTTGTTTGTTGTAGTTTTGAACAAATTCAAATAAAGGTAATGATTGAACGGGAGAAACCATTATTTGCATTCTTAAATCTATTTCCCCTTTCTTTTCTTTCTCTATTAGCTTTTCCTCTGTTAAAGTAGCCCATCTTCTTGCAAAGGTGTGCATCATCTCATACCCACCCAGAACCGTATCAACTAAGTTTTCGTGAGCAAACTGCTTGTCTTTTTCGTCCAAATCATTTACAGACTCATCAAATACTCCTGGCATTTCTTCGTCTGACATCTCCCCATCCATTTCTTCTGGATAACCTCCTATCGGTGGCGGCTCAAAAGTAGGCTCTATTATAGGGGCTCTTTGCTCTGAGGTAAGAGTTTGTTTAGGTTTAGTATAATCTCTTTCAACTACACTTTCGCCAAAGGGGTTGTAACCACCAACTAAACTTGAATAGTCTTGATTAGTGTCCTCTACTTCAACGTCTTCAATATTATTGTTTTTCTTCGCCATATCTTAATATGTGATTTATTTTTTCCTTTAATAATTTTTCTATTTGTATTTTTCTTTCTATGAGCTCTTTTTCATATACTATTGAATCCGAAAGCGTCACTACATCTTTTATATATTTAGAAACACAAGCATTCGTACGGCTTATCATTTTAGAAACTTCTTTTTGTGTGCAGTTTAAACTTAACTGAACGAAATAACAAAAGAATGAGAGAGCCCATCTCCTATTATGTTTTCTAGAATTTCCAAATAGTAATTTTTTTTCCGTAATATCAAAATTGTCACATACTACCCCTTTAATAAGAGAAATTATTTCCTCTTGCAAAATCTTTTCTGGCTGCTGACCTTTCTTAAGTATTTCTATTGTTTTATTAAGTCCTCTTTTCTCAATAACCTTATTCAGGTTACTAATTAATTCTAAAGAGTTTGCGCTTTCTGACATATTAAATTTAATTTGCAATTAAGTCCACAGTCACTGATATACGCTCTTCAGGTAAGTGCATTGGAACAGAATGCTCTAACCTACTATCAAAAATAGCTAAAGAATTTTCAGGAGCTTTAGTCACCTCTACTTGAATTTCTCCTTTTTTAAATATAGTTCCAAGCTCACATTCATTTTTTAAATAATATACTATTGACCTAACAATAAAATTAGGATGTGAATGCCACGCTATGTTATCACCGTTTGTAGAATTTGCCCAACAGTGCGAAATTTTAAAATTCTCTGTGTGAGAACTAATTTTTTTTAAAAAGTTTTGCATTTCTGGATATTCGTGCAAATTACTATCAGTTTGCAAGCCAGGATGAGTGTCAGTAAAGGACTTAAGTTTAGTTTTTATAAAATTAATCATATCAATTCTTTCGTCCTCAGTAAGTATATTGTTGTGTGTTTCTATTTCGGGCATATTAGATTTAATATTGTTTACGGCAACAAATATAATTAACCTAACTTAAAAAATTAAATTTAACCCCGAATTATTTATTAACAAGACCGTCTAATTCAAACTCAATATAACCTTGCTCCCTTAAAGTATATTTTTTTTCTATAAAAAGCGTAGAGATTTGTCTATCATTGTTAATAACATCGGTCTTTTCTAGGGCGTCCATTAGTCCCTTAACGACATTATCTAGGTCGCATTTGGTTCTTAGTGGAGCAAAGTCTATTAGTTTTTTCTTTGCAGTTTTTTTGGGGTAAGGAAAGAAAAAGCGGGCTTTTAGAGTGCAATAGTCGTCTTGTGGTATGCGAAGACATTTAATTAAAAAAATCATATCATTTTTATACTTGGTATAGTCAGATTTATTATACGCTCCATATTTACCTAGACGTGGTCTGGGGGTTGGTCTGGGAGTAATTCCTATATGATATTTATATTCGTCCATAAAAAATAGCCCCAACGCTTAGCGCTGGGGCAAAGAAAAGTAAATTGCTGAATGGTGGATAGACATTACAGCAGTTGAATACTACAAAAGTAACACTTTTTTTTAGTTAAAGGTTACTTTATATTTTTATTTTTTTGCTCCTGACTTTTTATATAAATCATCTATATCTAATACTTGTCTGCTCAATACAGCCCAAGTATAGGCGCTCTTAAATCCATTTCCAATTTTGCCGTCAGCTCCTCCAGTAGTTTCTACCCACATTTTTGCCTGACCCCCTAAGCTAAGTAAGTAATTTTGCATAGCTTTAATTTCATTAGGTCCATACATTCCAGCATTTACGTAAAGTAATTTTCCAGGAGAGGTTTTAGTTGAAGGCTGAACTACTTCTACCACATTATTATTATTATCTTTTTTAACTAATACATCTCTTGGCAAACTGTCAATAACCGTGGTTACTATTCCTCCCCAATCTATTGTCGGCTTTCCGTTATTATAATTTACATTATTAGGAGGTCCTACTGGTGGCACATAAGGTTGTGGCGTTCTGTTTTTCACTATTAGCCAAACAACCACACCTACTACCCCAAGTCCTCCTACTATTAATCCTATTTTTGCTCCTTGTGTCATATCTTTATATTTTTAATTTACTTTTCTATTTACTTTTTATGATTGGCCGTAATTTACTTTTACATAATTTACTTTTATTTCCTTAAACCCTTCAGAAAATTTATCTACTAATTTAGCCTTGATAGAATTTCTTTCACAGTTTAAGTCTCGTACTTTTAATGCCAATCTACCTATTTCTTCTAATGGTAAATCAGTCCCCTTTCTAATATCTCCTTCTGTATCCCAAATCTTGCCGTTCGCTTTATATAATTCTATTATATATTGACTTAAGTCCTCGTCTTTTCCGTAGTTACTTATCTCTAAAGCATAACACTGTAATTCCTCAGACACATCTTCCTCAGTCCTTTCAGACTTTAGCTTTGTAATAGTGTACCTATCTATTACTTCTGATATGGGCATTTTCATTTTCTTACCTTATTTAACTTACAAACATACAAAAAATTTACCATTTACCTAATGGGCATTTTTCTGTGGCCACTTTTACCTTGGCGTTTACGAAGCAACCACAACTTCGGCACTGACCCGTGTTAGGAATATATTGTTCGCATCTATGATTCCACATACCTCCTACGCAAATTTCGTGCCTTTCTTTAGGGCTTTTTTCTTTTTGTCTGTTATTGTAATTATTATTCTGGAACATCTTTATTTACATCAGTCATTATTTCTTCCCAAGTTCTTTTATAATACAAGTCTTGTATTTGAAGGTGGTCCTTTAACTTTTCCGCTATCTCTCTAGAAAATTCATTGTCGGAAGGGTAATGAACTCCTATTATTATTCTTGACATTGATACTCTTCTCTTTATAGTGTCAAAAACCTCTTTGTGTTCAGGAAAATGATGCGTTAGTATATCTGCGACAACGAGAGCTTGTAATGTGTGTCCGCTCGGATAAGCTGGAGTGGTAGCTGAACACGACTTTAAAGGATTTAACTCATCTTGATTAATATAATAAAAGCTAAGTTGATATGGTCTAGCCCTATTAAAATGATATTTAGACTTAAGAACTAGTGTATCAAGAGCCTTTTCTCCTAAATCAACTACTAAATCATACACACCAAAGATTTGCAAATGAGTACAAATATTATTTATATATTGACCTAAATTATCATCTATCGCCCTACATTCAGCTAAAGTTTCTTTGTTTTCTAACCTCTTTAGTTTTTTTCTTACATATTCTAATTCGGAAAGAGTCTCGTCACTTTCATTGGCGGGAAATTGTTTCTTATATATTTCTGTTAACATATCGTCACAAACCCCCTTTTTTTGCATATCTAAATGGTTCTCTATTGTAGGATTTCCATAACCTATGCTATTAAAAGAAATTAATCCATACTTTACCAAAGGCTGTTTTGGAGTTAATGTTTTCTTTTTCTTTCTTCTATTTCTTGCTCTCGCCATAATATATTTTTAAAACCAAAATCCTAGGGTATCCTCCTCCTCCTCTTTTTTCTTTTTTTCTGCCATCTCTTGCTCTTCTTTTAATCTCTGTTTTTCTGCCTCTATATTAGCCTTCATTTTCTGGCTGTGCTCCCGTCTTTTTTCTATTAAAAATTTCCTCTTTCTAGCTTCCAGTTCTTGCGCCTCTTTAATCGCGTTCTTTTTGTCTTCCTCTGCGTCTATAACCACTTGTAATGACTGACAGATACTTTTAGAAAGCCTTAATAATTTATTCTTTTTAGTTTCAGGAAGAGTCCATTCCTTACCCTTTTTTTCTACACTTGCTTTAGACATTTTAACGTGCTTTAAAAAATCATTAAAGTCACTAAGGTATTCTTTAGTATTGTTATCTACATCCGCATCTTTCTTTCCCATCCTTTCCATCAAGACTTGATGAGGAAATTTATAGACGGGCTTTTCCTCTTTTTTTTCTTGTTTTGGAGGGGTAGTTTCCTCTACTTTCGGTGTAGATTCTTGTGCAGTTTCTTCTAACTTTTCTTGTTTTTCTTCGGTAGCCATAGTATTAAATTTAATGTTAAATAGTTTTCAAATATAATAACTTTTTTGGTTTTTCTTTTCCTAAAGACGTATAAATTATGAACCCCAATCCAAAGAGCGCTATTACTCCTAATGAAATACCCCCTATTAACATAGCTTTATTAACATTGCTCTTTATTTTAAAATTAACTTGGGGGTTTTGGAAAACTTCTAACCATCTATTATATGAGTCATTTGTTCTAGAAACTCCTTTTGTTCCTCCGTTTACACTCTTTCTAGCCCTTGTTAAATCTCCACTATTAACATACTTAAATGTTTTTCTTTTTAAATATGTAGAGGCTATTTTGTACGAGTTTTTTGGAATTAAAGCTTTGTCTCCATCGTCATACAAATCCACCCCAATCATTCTTCCGTAATTATAATAATTATACGGATTGGTTAATTGAATTAACCCTCTTCCAAAATAAGGAACTCCCGTGCTATCCACTCCTTTATTATAGTAATTAGACTTCCCCCCTTGGTTTGACCTATAATAATCTAATGCTTGTTGGCACGGCTGACCTTCATAAGGAACTCCTTTTGGTCCACACAAATAATCTGCCTCCCATCTTTGCAAAGAGTAGTCGCTTTCACTTTTTGCTGTGGCTAGTAAATATGCCGCCTCTTTTTCATTGTTGAGGTTGCCGTCATTCTGCATATACTTTAGAACCTTCTTTAAAGATTCAGGAAAGTTAGTGGTACCTCCTCTTTGGCTATATAAATTATAGGCTTTATTTACATTAAAACTTACAGCCATTTTTAATAGCTATCCGTATAGTCATCAAGGTTCTTGCCTTTATCATCCATTTCCCACTCCGTTAGCATATCTTCTATACTAACAGCGTTATATTTATCTCTTAATATTCTAACCGCTAAGTCTGGATTATTTACTATCATATATCCCTTTTTCTTATTTCCGTCTTTATCGGTAAAATCTACATAAACTTCTTCATCTACATAAAAACCTTTATCATATCCTCCTGGAGCATTTTCTTCCAAAAATTCGTCAGTTGCAGTTTTAGAGTCTATAAGGTAATTTTGACCATACCCAGTCCCTTCTATATGTAAATGATATACACTTCTCATATCTTCTCCAGTTCCAGTTTTTTTATTAGCCCCAATTGTTTTATCATAAAAAGATTTTCTTACTTTGAACTTGGGAGTTTTTCCTCCTTTTGCATATCTACTTTTATGTCCAGAGGTGTCTGCCTCAAATCTATCTTCGTAAAATTCTTTTACATCATCTTCGGGAGCAGTTTTGATGTATTGCCCTCCTACTTGCTCAAACATTCCTTTTTCTTCTAAAATGTGTTGGAAATTTTCTCCATCTTCAGCTTTATCTAAGTATCCAACAAATGGCTCTCCTTCTGTTTTACCACCTTTTGCGTATACTTTTTCAGGTGAAATAGAACTTGTTTCTAAAGCGTATCCTAAATCATCCATAAATCTATCGTTTTTAGAGAACTCGTAAACATCTCTCTCCTCAAATTTATAGTTTGATTTACTTGATGATGTATCTTCAACATATTCTTTTATTACATCTGGAGTTAGGTCATTGGCAGTTCTATTATCAAAATCTTCATCTGCTTCATTTACATCCTCTTCGTGAGAATAGTAAATTGCTACAAATTCTTTATCATCTGAATTAAAGTATATAGGATATTCCCATTTTGCATTTTGAGTAACACCTCCTTTTGCATAACCTCTATCAATATACTCTCCCATTGTCATTATGCTGTCAACTCTTACATAGGAGTCTCCTATATCCACTCCATAATCAGTCATTTCAGCATCTTCTCCTCCATACATCATAAATATTATATTTTCTTCATTCATTTTCTTCAAATCTTCTACCGTTATAGGTGATGTGCTAAATTTTGCTGGTCTAAATAAGCTTAGATGCTCACGGTCTCCCGTATTTACCATAAACTCAACTATTGGTTCGTCTCTGTCTATTTTACCTCCTTTTGCGTAAATTTCTTCAAATTCAGTGTACGTCTCATCTTTTTTCTTCTTGTCCTTAACCGCATCTTTAAAGTCTTTTGCCAATTTCTTTTCTCCTTTAAATAAATCTTTTAGTGCGGTTTTATCTTTAGACAGTCCGATTTTATATCCAGCATAACCACCTAAAGCACTTCCTACTAAAAATGCCCCCGTCCCTTTTTTAGCCATAATCTTTTTCTTTTCCGCGACTAATCCTTTTATTATAGCATCTATTTGGGTGATTTTGTCTTTCTTTTTATCTATACCCTCTAAGATAGCTTTAACCAGGTCGGTTATTTTACTTCCTTGAGATTTTGCTTGTGCTTTTGTAGTTGGAGTTTTTTTATCCTCTACTTTATTTTTAACCGTTTTAACTTCTTTTTCTAAGCTTTCTGAAACGCTTAAGTCAGGAGATTTTCCAGCCTTTTTTCTTTTAGCTAATCGGCTTTTTCTAGCCTTATCTTCACTATTATATTTTTCTAGTAAATCCTCACACTCTTTAACTGAAAGACCTAAGTCTTTAGACATTTTTTTAGCCTTAGCTTTTGTAGGAGTAGCTTTTTTAGTAGCCTTTCTTTTGGCTGGTCTGCCTCTTTTCTTTGGACGACCTCTGCCTTTTTTCTTAGTGGTTTTTTCTTTTTAGGGGCTTTTTTGGGCTTCTCTTCTACGACCTCCTCTACCTCTTCCTCTTCCATTTCTTCAACCTCTATTTCCTCATCATCAGCTGTATCACTTAAAGCTGAATAGCCAGGAGCTATCTGGTCTTTTAATTTTGCGACTTTCTTTGCCGCAAAGTCTCTAGTAGTCTGGTCTTCAGAAGGGTCGTTAATAATCTCCTCGTAAGCCTCTATTTTTTCTTTTAATTCTTCTTTTGTCATTTTCTTTTCTTTATTTTACAAAGTTAATAATTTATTTTTTACCTTTAATGTATTCCTCGGCAGAATTATACTTTACCGAAGCCGTGTCGGTTCGGTATTTATTAGACATAATGCTATTTCCGTAAAACTTCACTTCTTTATCTAGCAATTTAACGTCTTCTCCTTTATACTTATTTAATATAAAAACCACCGCTTCTTCCATCATTTTTTCATAATCTCCCACTGAACTCTCATTTACTCCTAGCTTTTTTACATAGTCTTGCGTAGAGTAAGTCTCCGCTGCATCGCTAGTAATTACAAAATCGGCAATTCTTTCTGCGATTTGATTTCTATATTTTCGTATAGCTCGTTCTGGTATACTGCCATTTTCATATATACTTGGCTTATAACCATATTTAACTGCATAGTAAAATACTTCATCTAATAGGTCTTTGTCAATTTCGTAAATTTGCCAGTCAATAGATATTTTAGGTGTGGATACATTTTTTAAATAAATACTTTTAGCTTCATTAAATTCTTCTGGTGTAACCCTCCTTTCTAGTTGGGGGCAAAAATAAGTTTGTGTTTTCATTTTTTTGATTGTTTTCGTTTTTTTCGTTTTGTTAAGTAAGATGGAAAGTTTTGTAAGCCTTCTATCCAAATTTTTTCAATTTCTTTATTGCTACGTTTTTTCTTTTTTAACATTTTATATTCTGTTATATCCCACAA
>Ga0098059_1001262_pt1 | contig 12902 bp, 28 predicted proteins | sample 20_taG_FD_92580 | JGI IMG/M metagenome (GOLD analysis project Ga0098059, IMG submission 92580) | Marine viral communities from the Subarctic Pacific Ocean - 20_ETSP_OMZ_AT15318 metaG | ecosystem: Environmental > Aquatic > Marine > Oceanic | place: Subarctic Pacific Ocean | collected 2015-01-19
AATAAAAAGCCCCCACTCTGGGGGAAGAATGGAGGCTACAGGGACATTTGAGGAAAGCTTACGCGGTACTGATCAACTTAGCTTTTAATATGACGTTGTACAAATGGCTTAGGCAAATCTCTTTAAAGTTTCCCACCCGAGAGTGGTCAATCCTTACTGTTCCAAACGACATACCTTCTGTAATCTCGTCACCAAATTCTTGACACAGGATTTCAGTTGCCGCTGAAATGGCTTTATATTTTAGTAATAGTGGAAGAGAGTTTCCTTTTATCTCGATTTTGTAATCCATTTGGATCACTACCTCCTATTCTTACGGCGAGATTCTTTCTGCATCTTATTTCTTTTGTTTCGTTTTTCTTGGTCTGTCTTTGGTTGTTCGACTTTAGTCTTGTGTTTCGATTTCCCTCCTAAAGGGGGCTTTTCATTATAGGTTAGTCGCTTCTTGGATTTTGCTATATTACTTTTTCTCATCATTACCTCCTTTATTTTTTCTGCAAGCGTACTTGTTCTGTTGTTTTTTCTTGTCTCCGTGGTTACCTGCACCGCTTCTCTGAAAAGCGTGTACTGCCAACCAATTTCGTGTTTTTGCTGGTTTATTTTTCATTTCTTCCTCCTTAAAATGGCATCAAGTCAAGTTGTTGTTGATGCTCTAAGTCCATTTGATGTTGTTCTCTCATAGCTTTATTTAGTACTTCCATACATTCTTTTTCTGTAGCGCCTTCCCTTATCATTTGGATAAGCTGATGTGTGGCACCGGTTATCTCTGCACACTCCATTATGTGTAAGATTTCTTCTTTTCTTAGATTAATCATTTTCTTTTCCTTGGTTGATTGTTTTCATTTTTTTTTGAATTTCCAACAGAACTTTTTTATCGTCTGCTGAAACGGTTGGTTGTTGTAATAGAAAGCGAACATCGCTCTCAATTCTGCACTTATGCATATCGCTCATCATTTTTTTGCTCCTTGTTGTGTATACTTATTGTATAGACAAATACAAAGAGTGTCAAGGTCTAGGCTGGATTTAATTGTTTTCCATCACAAAAAGCATGGTCTGAATTGGAAAATCAGGGCGTGGATACCGAAGAGGTGGGAGTTTGTAATTATATTCATATTTACTTGCTCGACCTCGTCTTCTCGCATTCTTACTCGCCTTACCTAGCCCCCAACAAATCTGAAGCATATCATTTACTGTTCCCTTATTATACTCAGACGCCTTCTCTACTAAAAGCTTGAACGGAACCCGAACCTCTTTTGGAAGATAGCGCGTCAACCACTTACATTTTTCAAGAGCCTCTAGCTGCCTCTCAGTTGGGCTACCTCCCCTCCATTCTTTCTCTTCCCATTTATTTGGAGGAGGGCATATCTCAGCCATACGAAAAACAGAGAGAAGATTTACTATATAGGAATCAACTACATTAAATGCTCTTGCTGGTGGCATCTTCCTTACTAGCTCCTTCTCGTTCTCGTCTTTTGTAAGCTTCACTAGCTCGTCTTCATATTCCTTCTCCTCACGAGTTAGAACTTCCCCAAGCTTCTCAGGATTGGAAAGGGTATGCATACCAAACAAATCATGAGGATCTATTATATATGCAAGCTCCTTTCCTGGATGAGCACGAAGAACTCTTCCTACCTCTTGAACAAAGCGCACACGAGCCCCTACAGGCCTTCTGAGGCACAACCACCTCAACCAAGGCATATCTACCCCCTCTGAGAGCAGAGAGACGTGTACAAGGCATTTTACAGCCCCTTCTTCAAGCTCCTTTAATAGTTGCTCTCTTAGGTCTTTCCTCATAAGGGAATGGATTGCCTTCGCAGGAACATTGCCTTCGGTTAAATATGCAGCATAGGCCTCGGCATCTTGAATGTTCAGCGCACTAACGACACCTGGACCATCCATCTTCTTAATTAGATTCAAGCAAACCAGGTCTGTATTAGATGAGCCCTCCCCACCCCAATGAATCAACTTCCAGGGAACAATAACTTTGTCACTGAGAGCATCAGCAGCAGAGTACCTATAGATAACTTCATCCCAAAGGGACAACGTTTCATTTTCATCTGACCTATACGGAGTAGCTGTAAACCCAATTGCACAAGCAGGATCAAGATGCTCATATGAATTCTTGAAGTGTTCAGCCTCAGTCCCGTGGACTTCATCACCGATTAACATTGCTACGTTTATTTCCTCTGCAATGGTAGGAGCAGAAACAAAAGTAGTTACAATCACCGGCTTATCTAAATCCTTCTCATCAGCATAGTAGCACCCAACATTCTCTGCTCCACAACGAATTCGAATGGTTGCAGAAAGCTGACGTATAAGATTCTGACGTGGAGCTACAACTACAATTTTATAGCCTGGCCTTAGCTTCTTCAATGCCTGATGAATTAGTTCAGCAAGAAGAATACTTTTACCCGCTCCCATAATGGCAGAGATAATAGGATTCTTCCTGCTTCGTAAAGAGTGTATAGCAACAGGAAGAGCCTCCCTTTGCCACTTCCTTGGTTCCCACGGTGCATCAGTCCACATCGATTGCCCCCGATACTATATTGTCTACAATGCGTTCAACATGCTCAACCAACACTTGCTCTAATGCCAAGCGTTGAAAAGGTGGTAGCTGATCCAAGGGAACTCTTAGGCTCATATCTTGGCTCAAGATATAAAGACCCCCACCTTGATACACAATGGAGTTTCCTTCTGCATCACAAACTTCAACAGAGATCTCTTCTGGGTCATCGCATTCGCGAATTCCATTGATCAACTCCTCGAGGTATTCATCCACTATTCTAAGAGTCATTGGGTACCTCTATTTCAAATCTAAATGCCTTTCGGATTAGCATCTCGAGTACTACTGTTCGATTGGTTCCACCTTTCTCAGCAAGATGATCGAGTTTCATTCTGGCGTCTTCTGAAAACCTGAAGGAGCATTGTTTTTTATTTCTTCCTCGTCTATAATTAAAGACTTGATCTTTCATCTTGAGGAGGATGGGATATAATGTTCTTGCCTCCTCATAAGAGAGGTCATAATAATTTTCTTTGTTTGAGACCGCACGTAGAACAATTCCTAAATCAAAATCAATTTCGGTTCTTGTAATTTCTTCTCCGTGACAAGCCAAAGCGCGTCTCCATCTTTCCGCTAAATTCTCTGCTTTTTTGTTTACTGCTCTAGTCATATGATTCCCTTCCTTTTTATTAAAATGTTGCAAACCTCGAAAACAAGGTATACATTGTTATTACAACCAAATAATCACATTGTCAATACACGGAGGTAAATAAAATGGGATGGATTGATACTTGCAAGCAAAACTCTTTTGAGGACGTTGCCCACAACCTGGGCCTTACATTAAAAGGAAAGCGCTGGACACCCTGTCCAAGCTGTAATGCAGAATTTTCAGGGACAAATGACAAGAGACCACCAATTGGTACTTTTGGAATCTCAAATAATTCAACTGGATGGAGGTGCTTTGTATGTGGAGAGGGTGGAGATATGATGGATCTCGTATCTTTTTCTATAGAAGGACAGAAGTGTAGAGATGTTGACGACTACAGCAGGATAAAAGAATTCTTCAAGACATTTACATTTGCATCTATTGAGGTAACAAATGTGGAAAAGGAAGAAATACCAGAGCAAGATTTAGCTAGACTTTGGAACGAAATTCGGAAAAATGAAATTCTACAAACAACTAGAAAAGATATACAAGCTTTCCTCGCCTCAAGAGGAATCGATCACAAAAAAATTCGTGATGCTTATTCGTTTCCAAATGCTTTCAGATATGACACACTGACAAAGGTTAAGACCAGCAGCGGCAGGATGATGCCCTTCTGGCCTTTCAAGTGGGCTAACGAGTATCCAATAGCTGTCCCTCTGTTTGATTTTAAAGGGAGCTTAAAATCCTTCCAGGGTAGAGCTATAAAAGACCTGGACGGAAAACCAAAGACAATGTGTCCAATCTCATTTAGTATGTCAGGGCTCTTCTTCGCAGATACAAATATGAGAGATTACCTCAAGGGTGAAAAGTCTTTCGCTAAATTTTGGATTACTGAAGGCGAAATGGATTTCTTGTCAATCCTTTCAAAGCAAGACCACTACCCAGTAATGGGAATTAAGAATGGGAGCTTTGTTGCATTTAAACAATTCAAGTTCCCTGCTGGTGCTGAAGTTGTAATCGCTACAGACAATGATGAAAAAGGTGACGAGTACGCAGCTAAGATTGCAAAAAGAATCTACCCAATAATACCAAAAAGACTTGTCCTAGATTCTGGGGATGTAAACGATTTCCTGATGGAAAAAGAATATGCGGATTTAGCAGACTATGTAAAGCCATTCCCAAATATAGAAAAGATACTCGGGGAAAGAGGGTTAGACCTTCTTCGAAATACTTTCTACAAACTTGAAAAGGCAAGCCGGTCGGAAAGAATAAATTCAATGACTGACCTCTTCGATCACATTGAAATACTGGTTCTCGGAGCTAAAGCATTCCCAACAGAATTTGACAAGTGGTACTTCAGAACACAATCTATCCACGGATGCTCTAGTGTAGCTAAAAAACTTCAACAGGCAATAGCCCTGAGAATGAAAGGAAACTCTAACTTAGATACAGCACAACTTGCAAACGACATGGTCTCCTTAGAAGGACCTGATGAAAATGTTGAGCTTATGAGAAAACCAATAATAGAGAAAGGATGCATTATTGGATATGGAAAGATCCTTCCAATAGAACTCAACTTGATAAGTATCCTGCAAAATGATCGAAGAATGAAAGGACGATTTAAGTACAACGAGTTCAAAGCTGTCGTGGAAATTGACGGAGAGGCAACCTGCAATAACCACGTAATGAAGATCTCTATCTGGATTCAAAAACACTATGAAGGATTCCGAATGGACCCCAACCTCCTTGGGAAATGTATTAACTTTGTCGCTGGAGAACCAGGGAACTCTTATCATCCTGTGCAGGATATACTCAACAATCTTCATCAGATGGACCTCTCGGATGCGCCTGACACTGCTAGACCGGAGAATCTTTTTACGCACTACTTTAGAGCAGAAGAAACAGATCTTAACAAAGAATACGGCAAGCTCTTCTGCAAGTGCTTCGTCAAACGACAACTGATGCCCGGATGCAAATCAGATTACATGACTATCTTCATTGGGCCGCAAGGTGCTGGGAAATCCATTGCTTCGGAACTGCTTGCTCTGGATAAAAAATTCTTTGCTCGTGGAGACCTCGACTTGAAAAGTAAAGACAGCAAACTGGTCCTACAAGGGACGGCCCTCTACGAGCTCGATGAATGCGACACTCTTTTGTCTCACGGATATAGAACAGTAAAAGGATTCATTACATCAACTGAATGGAAAATAAGAAAACCATATGATGCTCACGTATCTGAAATACCTTGTAGTACTGTCCTAACAGGTGCTACAAATGATGAACACCTGGAGTTCCTATCGGACCCAACTGGGTCTCGTCGGTATTGTTCAATGCTGGTTGGTATAGACGGAATGATTAGAATAGATGAGCTTAGAAGAGACCTGCCCTATATTTATGCTAGAGCTATGCACAGCTTTCACGGAACAGGGGAATATGCAGAGCAAGGCCCTGACCACCAAAACTGGCTTACTGAAGAATGGTCAATTAAACAGCAACGAAATAATCAACGATTTGCTACAACAGACCCCTGGATTCCATTTGTAGCTGGACACTGCAAGAAAAAATGGAATGAATGGCGTAACGCCAGTGGCCTTAGAGAACCACCAAAGAAGGTAGATAATTACCTGAACCTTACTATGGTAGAGATACTACAGGACGTACTAAATATACCTATTGTAAAGCAAGACCGGAAAGTATCTTTGCGGGTCGGAGATATACTAACCCAACTCGGATGCACGATGGAAGGACAAAAAAGATTGGGTAAGAAACGAGTGCGAGTCTGGAGAGTACCTAAGGATTTCGAAGTGGACTAGTTGACATATATTAAATGTAGAGTTACATTGTATATACTCTTGAGTTTTTTCATTTTCTCAAGATTTGGTTGTTAAAAATCCTCTCCTGTTACCTCCGGAGAGGATTTTTTTATAATTTGCGCTCTTGAGGGCAACAACAAGGCTCGTCATTACACGTTGGACAAGCCCTTGCCCAAAACAAAAGAAGGCAAATTAAAAACCAACAACAAGTAACCAGTAATACTATAGAAAACATAACACCCTGTGTATCATATTGGATTGCCGTACACAACTATATCAGTTAGACTGATACCTTCAACAATGGAGGAAATATGTTGTTATTACTTAGTTTTCTTGCTTGTAATGGTTGTTCAGAAAAATCTGAAGACACCGCTAAAGCTCCAAAGAAGACCGATACTTCTAGTCGGTCTGACACTGCCGAATAATGATGGATTCATATCGACAATGATGTGTGTTTCCGTCAGGCTCTGTAAAGATAAGGAATCCGTTCCGCTCCCCTTGGTACCGTACTATACGGACCTTGGGGTCATCTTTCCAGCAAAGGGCATATATTCCCTCTATCTCTAATTCTGCTGGCCTTATGCTCATGGGTCATCCTTTACCAACCTTAAAGAAGGTAAGCCTGTCTCCTGCTTAACCTCTTCCACTTTATCCTTTAGGATTTGCCGGTAGTGGTTGTGTACATATTCTTCTGATTCTTCCCACGTATATCCCCTGGCACGATTTAATCCTATCTCAAGATGTATAAGAAAACTCAACCCAACACCAACCGGAACGGACGCTACAAGATTCTCTACAACACCGCTCAAGGCAATTGCACCTTTCTCGTGGTCTTGCTCAACTGTGTATTCAAACTGTTTCCAGGCAAGCATTAGAGACTCTTCTAAGCTTGTACCAACAGGCTTGGTCGCTTTTGCATGAGCATTGATCATCTTCTTTGTATACCTCCAAGCTTCACTGAAGGTTGCGTTGTCGCACTTCTCTGCGAACAAATCTAAGGTATCAACAAAGTCTTTATAATAAAAGGTCACGGTAAATCCTCTATGTCTATAATCTCAATCTTATCACCCCAACAAGCACAAGTGCCAGTATCCATCAAGCCCGACTTCAAAGGATGACAATACTCAGCACAACGATCTGAGGCTACGTCCGATAAGTAAAGGCTTATATAATAAGCAAAAAAACAAACAACTATGAAAACTATGAAAACTATTATTCGCATATCACGCCAATAACCTGCTCATAGGGTATAGGCATTTCAAGCCTCGAACAAATAATAAACATCGTTCGAGTAGTGATCGGACGACAACCATACTCTATGTCTGTATAGAACCTCTTATTCAAATCAGCAAGCTGCGCTGCCTCCCTCTGGGTCAAACCTTTCTTCTTGCGATACTCACTTAAACATCGACCAAAGTTTTTTAACCATTTATTATACGCTTCTTCTTCTTCTTCAGTCATCTTCTTCTCTCGTTATTATTGGGTAATTCTCTACGTAATCACCAGCCGGTATAGTGTTGTACTCTAACCAATCAACACCACAAGCCTCGGCAAGAAGCTGATAGCTGTAAATTAGTTTGTTCTGTTCTGCATCATAACCAACAATCCCCTGATTGAATGTACTCTGTGGCTCGAGGATTATTGTTCCCGTCTCTTGCTCATGTAGCTCGGCTAGTAATGCTTCTCTTTCTTCATCTGTCATGGTATCCACCTCAATGTTGGCTCACCCTTGAATCCCTTCTCCCAAACGTACCAGGCAAAACACATCGACCGACCACCCTTCTCATATCGCTTGAAGTCGCCACCCTTCGCAATCGCTATTCGAGAGCTATGAATGTAAACATACTTTGGAGGGGACTCTTGAAACAGCTTGTATCTCTTCGAGCTTTCAAGAAACATAATCCGTTGTAGTAAGATTACATAACGACCCTTCTTAACAAACCGAAGCCCCTGTCTCAGAAATGCCTCGACGTGCCTGAATGGAGGGTTGGTTAATATGTCACCTGGCCAAGAATAGGTCGGCAGGATAGCAAGGAAGTCGCACTCGTCAGCACCCTTATAACGAACCGCAATGTCTGTGGATAAAACGTTGTACTCGCGGTTTATTAAAACCTTGGATAGATGACCACCACCACAGGCTGGTTCCCATATCTTACTATCTAAGTACAGCTTATCTTTTTCAAGCTGGTCTAGAAAGGATTCCAAAGCAGCAGGTTCTGTCGCGTAATAATCCAATGGGTCCCTGGCTTCAGTGCCGGGAGCCGAAGCCCCCAGCATCATACTAAGCTTCTGGGTTCCCATCACTCACCTCCGCACAAAAAGCTTCACCTCTACCTTCAGCTAAAAGCACAAGAACCTTCTCTTTTAAATCTTTCAGCTTCTGATCCTCAAAATATAGTCGAGTGTTTATATGCTCTCGCAGTCTTTGAAAGCTGGTACCCTTCTTTAAGAATTTCATATCTACTTTGAACTTTGGTGTAAACACATAAAGCTGATCCTTTTTAATCGTGCCAAGCTCACAGTTGTTGAGCAACACAATGTATATTCCCTTGGAACGCCTAAATCGTACCTTGACTCTCACAACATCAAGCTCTTCAAAGGACTGTATGTGATCAGCTATTATTGCTCTAGCCCAGCCATGGTTGTCTCCAGCACTACCATCTAATAATAGAGTGTCCTGATACCAGACCTTAAGCACTGAGCCCTGAATAACTGCACGGTAATCCTTGTGTATTGCTGTTTCTGTTGAGCCATAACCATCGTGCCGACGACTTCTTTGTAGTTTCCATTGTAATTTAATCATCTTCTTTTCTCCTTTAAGTTACTGTATTATGTTTGTTGTTTGGTATAACAAAATCGTTAATCAATTCTACCCAGCCTGTTACGTCCGTGGGCGATTTCAGTGTTCGCACCAATTTGGTACTTTCAGATCCGTAATATGTTTCTTTATGTCGATCAATCGCTGTGTTCACAGCCGCTATGCTTGAAAACACCGCTTTGAAATGTCCTCTGCCCGTAACGTATGGCGACCACGTGCCGCTGTAGGTGTAGTATGTAAATTTAACAATATATATCATCACTCACCTCCTTTTATGTGAATATACTTGTCAATTCTAAAGTCATTAATGAAAGTGTCCATTTCATCGAGAGCATTTCTGGTATGCCAAGTCTTTACAAAATCACCAGAATTTCCTTTGTACGGAATTTTACCAATAACTTCAATTCCTTCCATAAAGACAATTTCTTTTTTCTTAGAATCGTCAAACATTGAAAAGGAAAATTTTTCATCTATCATCACAGTATTAAACGAAATATTAAAATGATCATTTTCTCTACAAGCAAGTTGATTATCATCGTAAATCCATTCAGCAATTAATCTAATGCCAATAGTAAAATGCTCTCTCAACTGTCCAAATGTTCCACCATTTTGACTTTTGTCAGTTAATTTGATCATGTGTCGTTCAACAACTTTGTTGAAAACTGGAGTATCATAAAGTGTCATCACTCACCTCCTTCTTTCACTGTAGTAATCATCCAGTATCAACTTTATCACAGCCAACCATTGGTAGTAATGGGATTGAAATAAATAATCAAGGGAGCCCCGATTGGTAAGCGCGTCTTTTTGTATTTCCTTTAAATCCATCACTCACCTCTTATGTGTTTTCTGTACCATCTATGGCACACAGTTTTAAAGTCAGAGTAGTCATTGCCACAATAAGTAAGAGTGCCTCCAGAGTATGCTCCACCCTCGCAAGGTTGAACCCAATCTGTTATAATTTCGGGGAAGGGGGAGAGGGGTATGGTCATTCTGACCAAGAGGTATTCACTCCCACTTGGCCTCATAAACTCAAACTTTCGGTTAAGTTTTCTACTATTGAAAGTTATTTCCATCTGTTCTTTTCCCATCACTCACCTCCTTCATCTATTTCCCAATCACGGACGAAACGACCTCGACCTGTCGGGGACGGATCGCCATAGCAATCCTCATTCAATACCTTGATTCCATTTTCTCGACAACAGTACTCATCTAGGCCAAACACGCTACCTACGTGACTTCTCTCCGAGCGTAAGATTCCGAAAGTTGTAAATATGTCCTTGCCGGATAACTTTTCAATCGGACATTCGCCCTCTTCAACTTGCACTTCCAATTCATATTCCACCGTAAAACGGCATTTAACTTTAACTCCTTCCATCACTCACCTCCTTCATCTGCTTGTTTCGGATCATTATGATGCCAACTCCTATTATTTATAAATGCAATCCAATCCTTTTTGGTTTTGGGAGTTTTGGCAGTCTCTACAACCTCGGCACTGTGTGCATACAGATCGCTATTCATATTGGACATTATGGCAATGTCTACCTCATCTTTTGTGGAGTACACTAAATTCCACCATTCGAGTCTTCCATCATCTTTGTAGTAATTAAATTTAACAACATATATCATCACTCACCTCCTCAAATTCTGCCCATGTTTGGGCTAAATTGTTATGGACTACAAATACGGTACCCCCGCCATTTCTTTGAATCTCTTGATAAAGAGATTCTGTGCATTCAACCAGGGACATGGGTTCATCCTCTTCGTCCTTGTCCATCCATTCTTTTGCGTCCTCCCAAGCCTCTTCAGGAGTCAGTCCTGAACCAAAGATAGCCACGTCCTCTTGTATTACGGCAAACATCACTCACCTCCTACTCTGCCGAAACCGACAGACTTGTATATTTTAATTAGTTCATCTTTTCGTTTGCCTTCGGCCTTGTTCAGTACTTCGTGGAAATGCGACCGAGCAAACTTTCGACCCTTCCTCATTATTAAATACCGCCAGTAATTTCTTTCTAGTTGTGTGTACTTACCCATCACTCACCTCCTTCTGCTTCAAGAATAACGCTCAGTTGTACTTCATACTCTTCCTTCAACAAAGACAAGGAACCATTCAATTCTCGTATCTGGTTTTGCTTTCTCATTGTCCAGGTTGCAACCCTTTCCATACAAGTAGAAGAACAAAACTGACCATCCCTGCCTGTCGTATTGGATGCTCTCTCCCTGCTTATGACTCTTCTCTTTGTGCGTTTGACTATAAATCCCTCTCGCACACCTTTCTCACGATAACCCTCCGCATAACGCGAACGTTCTCCGCTACCCCACCCTTCTCTGTATTCATCATCGCAAGGTTTGCAATAATAAGCGTCGTCAAAATGCATATCAAAGTCATACCCATTTTTTATTTCAATGTCTTTGTTGCCACATCTAGGGCATTTTTTGTGATGAATCAGTTCAGGCTCTGACCAAGTCGTCTTGTACTGAAAATACATCTTTTTGTGACACCAACCACAGTGGTTGTGCTTTCCACACTTACTCATCCGATTCCAGGTAGACATAGCGTGTAAGCCTTTTAACATCTCTCTCTGTATACCATCTCGTTGTCTCGTTAATTCCCAGCGTTTATTGTTGTACCATTTTTCAAGTTCTTTCATTACTCACCTCCTTTCATTAAAGTTTCTACAATGGTGTCTTGTAGGCCATCTAGATCATTGCAATCCATGATTATGCCTTTCTTTATGAGTTTCCAGATTATGCGGATTGCCAAATCCCTCGCGTCATCTTCTGTTAAGTTAAACATTACTACCTCCACATATATTTGTTAGTCGTGTCTCCAACTCCATCCAAGCCCAATTGTACATCTTCTCCATACAGTCAGATCTTCTACCGGGGTACCCACCCCATTTCAATCGGCCTTCGCTGTGCTTAATTTCACTGAAAATATACCAAGAAGTGTCATCACCCCAACGCTCATAGTTTCCGAGGTAACCAAAGCTGAGTCCAGCCTCAGGAAACTTTTTGTTGAGCTCTTCTACCAAGGCTTCAATCTTTTCGCGATACTCTCTTCTCTTTATGTCCTGCAATTGCTCCTTGCGAAATTCACAAATAGCGGCTTCTCCTTTGGCGGTGAGTTCTACCAAGCTAGGAAATACTGTATTGCTCCATTCCCGTTGCCTAGTCATTTTATCTGGTGTTGACAGTAAACCGTTTCTTACAAGGAAATTCCAAATATACGGCTCATTCGTCTCGTCGTATTTTCCACCAGATATGACCTCCAGTTTGGATGGATCCAGCGACCCACCATTGTCTTCTACAATACAAAGACACAATCTTGATCTTTTACTTTTCATTTTTTATTCTCCCAAAAGAATTCTTAGTTGTTTGTATGTGAGCCTTGCTTGCTCAAAGTATTGTTCGTATCCAAATCCAAAGCTAGGATAGATTTTTTCCCATCTGCGATAAAAAAATTCACGATAAGGGCATCCTTGGTTGTAGTAGCTATGACCACAGTTGTAGAACTTGAAGTGATGAATCTTATTCTCTCTGTGCTTGTCAGCTACTGATATGATTACTGGTTCCATCATTCACCTCCTAATCGTGGATCATCCATGTATCGGACACCGTATCGAGTGACTGATTTTGATACATCAGAATCATAAATAGATCCCCTGATATGGTTGAGCATTGGGCTATTTCTGTTTTTCGGTTTTAAAATTGCTCCGTCACTCGATCGAACAAAAGCAAAAATTCCATTCTTATCCCAGATTTTAATGTACTTTCTTCCATTCCCAATGAATAATCTTGGAAGATTTCCAGCGCCTTGTTTAAAAATAGTCCTGTTAACTTGGGCAACCCAGATTTCAATTTGTTGCTTTACTGGTACGTTAGTTGGTTCGTAGTTGTTCATTTTGTTTCTCACTTTTTTTTAGTTGGTTAGTTGGTTGTTATTCTTCAAGGTCACGAGGCTCGACAAATGGCTTCTTGTCTCTTTTAGACCAAGAGATGTCAGTAAAATACAATCCGTTAAGCAAGCCCCACCTGTTCAATTGATATTCAAATGCTAATTTAAAGCATTCCATTCTTCTTCTATGGTCGGGGTTCAGCTTCTTGTTCTTGTTCGGCATCCAGAAC
>Ga0098059_1001263_pt1 | contig 12884 bp, 4 predicted proteins | sample 20_taG_FD_92580 | JGI IMG/M metagenome (GOLD analysis project Ga0098059, IMG submission 92580) | Marine viral communities from the Subarctic Pacific Ocean - 20_ETSP_OMZ_AT15318 metaG | ecosystem: Environmental > Aquatic > Marine > Oceanic | place: Subarctic Pacific Ocean | collected 2015-01-19
ATTAGTGTTGAGCTTGGTGATGCTGATCGTGAATATGGTAGTTATCAATATATAAAGCTAAATGATATTGTAAATAACTTTCTTATTTCATACGTGGGTGAAGAAAAAATTATAGCAAAAACCAGTAGAACAGATGTTGCTTTCCACGCTCAAAGAGCAATTCAAGAGTTGAACTACGATACACTAAGATCAACAAAATCTCAAGAAATAGAAATACCACCATCTTTACTTATGGCTTTACCACATGATTATGTTAATTATACTAAAGTATGTTGGGTAGACGATAACGGTCTTGAAGTATTTCTATACCCAGCTAAGTATACATCGAATCCAAAAGGTATACTACAGGATTCGGAATATAGATATATATTTGATTCACAAGGTAATATAACGGAAGCGGGTACATCAGAAACGTGGAAAAAACATAAAGACGATAATTCAACTGAATCTGAAAGTGATAAACACACTATTGAGAGCTTAACTAGCGCTAATATGGGTGGAAGATATGGTATAGACCCTACGGTAGCACAAAGTAATGGTACATTTTTTATTGACCCAGATGGAGGTAAAATACACTTTAGTTCTAATGTTGCTGGTAAAATAGTTACACTACATTATATTAGTGATGGTTTAGCTGAAGACGGCGATATGGTTGTTCATAAGTTTGCTGAAGAAGCTGTGTATAAATATGTCGCTCATGGGATATTGTCCACAAGAATAAACACGCCAGAATATTTAGTACGTAGATTTAAAAAAGAAAGATTTGCAGAAATAAGAAAAGCTAAAATAAGATTAAGTAATATAAAATCTCAAGAGTTAGCACAAACAATGAGAGGTAAATCGAAACATATTAAACATTAATAAGACATGCCGGATTTAAAACACAATTTTAGTAGGGGTCGTATGAATAAGGATCTAGACGAGAGACTAGTGCCTGATGGTGAATATCGTGACGCGGAAAATGTAGAAATTACAACATCGGAAGGATCTAACGTTGGTGCCGCACAGAACATACTAGGTACTACTTGGCAAAAAACAAAAACTATTAATAATGCAGAGGCTGGCATTGCGGCTACTACTTGGACAACAAAATTTGGCTATGATACAGCTGAGTGTGTTGGTAGTGTGGTTGATAATGATAATAACTCTATTTATTGGTTTGTTCGAGCAACTAAATCATCAGACAATCCCAAAAACACAAGTCTAATAATACAATATACTGATAAATATAAAATTATCAGACCAGTATTGGTAGATAAAGATGGTGTATTAAACTTTAAATCAGGGGAAAAAATTACAGGAATAAATATACTACCCGCTGAAGGTAAAGGAGCAGAAGAAGATATCAATAATGTAATGTTATTCTGGACAGACAATAACACTGAACCTAAAAAAATTAATGTTAAAGTTTTTATGTCAGGTTGTAACGATATGGTTACGCATACAAAATATACAGGTGATGTTATAAGTAGCGCACAGTTAAGTGGGTTATCATCTTCAGATAATTTTAAAGAAGAGCATATTACTGTAATTAAAAAATCTCCTAGAAATGCCCTTAGAGTACATGCTTACACGTCTACTAGAGGTACTGATGGTGATGATCCTATTGGCACAGGTACAAACCCGGCTATATTACAAGATTTTGCGTTTACACATGATACTAATGAAGATGGTGAATTTGAAACTATGACTGTTGGTACAACTGTAGATATGACGTTTCTTCAAAAGCCAGAATGGAATAGTGCCACAGGGAATCTGGCTGATAAAGTTAAATTAAAAGGTGTATATGATAATGAAGGAGAGGAAATAGATTTTAGTGTTACAATACAAGTAACAAGAATGGAAGCTAGTAGCAATCCTACTGTAAGAGGTTATATATTAAGTATATCACCTGATTTAGCTGATATTACTAATGGTGCTAAGATGGATTGGACAGCAGTGTTAGTTGAAAGAGATCCTATGTATGAATTACGATTTCCAAGGTTTGCATACCGCTGGAAATATAAAGATGGGGAATACTCTTGTTATTCACCATTTACTCAAGTTGCATTTGAACCAGGACCATTTGATTACGATATAGAAAAGGGATATAATTTATCTATGTCGAATAATATTAGAAAATTAAAACTCGATACTTTTGATACGAAACCAATTGATGTTGTAGAGGTAGAAGTTTTATGTAAAGAATCTAACAACAATTTAGTACATTTGGTTGAAGTGTTAAAATATGGTGAAACAGAATTAGAGTTAACAAGTGATTTAATAAGTAATGTTGTGGACGGCAATCAATTGCTAAGACCGTGGGATAACGTGCCAAGAAAAGCATTAGCACAAGAAATCACAGGTAATCGTATTGTATATGGTAATTATTTACAAAATTATACGCTTAATAAAGAACTTAAACCAGTAATAACAGCGGATTTTCATCAAGAAACTTACGGTGAAGGTGATTTTGCTGATGTTAACATCTTAACGCCACAAAAATCCATTAAATCAATAAGAAGTTATCAAATAGGTGTTGTTTATAAAGATGAACACGGAAGAGAAACTCCGATTTTAACAAACAGCAATCTATCAGTTAAAATTCCTGTTGCAAATTCAAACACAATTAATTCGCTTCAAGCTAGTATAAAAACTAATGCACCAAGTTGGGCTAAGTATTATAAGTTTTTTATTAAAGATCCTTCAAACGAATATTATAATCTTGTTATGGATAGATTTTATAATGCTGAAGATGGGAATGTGTGGGTGAGTTTTCCTTCTTCTGAAAGAAATAAAGTCCAAGAAGGTGATTATTTGATACTAAAAAAACAACATGATAAAGATGTGGCTGTTAATGATGGTAAGGTAAGATATAAAATTTTAGATATACAAAATGAAGTGCCTGAGTTTATTGCTAGAAAAGATGTTTCAGCGGGTAAAACTACTGTAAAAGTTTTAAGCCCGTTAACTGATCAACCAAAAGCTGATGCGATTACAGTTGGTTTTCAAGGCCCTAGTGCAATAGAAAATCCCGAGTTCGCTGCGTCTTTTAAAGAAGGTAATAAAGTACAATTCATTTCTTTAGACGAGAATCATAAAAGTTTTAAATATGAAATAGAAGAGGGTGGTTTAACTGGTGAAACAGTTTCTGGAAGCGGTTCAGCGGAACTTGATTCTTTATATTCAGTTTCTTTAAAAACAGCAATCGAAGCTGATGATGATGGATTTGCAAACATTACATTTAGTGCAGGTGCTAAATTTCAAGTAAATGTAACAAATTTCAAGCGTGAGATTTTAGAAGAGCATCACGGAAGATTTTTTGTTAAAATGGAATTTAACGATGCTTTCCGCCAGCATGTTATGGAGACAATGCCTGGTGCAGATGTTGCATACAAAATATCACATTCACAACGTTTCCGTGATGAGGTGTTTAAGTATTCCGATATGGATCCAAAACAAGGGGAATCAGGATTGATGACTAGATACAACGCTTCAAAATGGAGAGATAGAAGTGAGGGAGAAGATCATAATGCGGGAGTTTGCTTTGCTTGGAGAGATTCTCATGCTGTGACTGCCTATCGTCATTCAGAATCACGGGAATACACGGACCCCAAGAACGCAAGTCCACCAGGTGGACAACTTAATAACGGTGAGTCTAGATTTAAATTTTTTATTGCTGGGTATCCAGGTGGAAATAGTGGGTCCGGACCACCAGAACAACATGTAAACACAAATGGATTTACAGCAGCATTACGAGAAGGCGCTTTGATTAGATTTGCAGTTGGAATAGAAGGTGGCACTGAAGATGATACTATATATAAGAGTAAAATCTACCAAGTTACCTATTTTAACCCTAGGTATGGAAGCGACCCTTTCTATCCAGCAAAATATATAAGGAGGGGTGTACATAAACGAGCAGTGTGGAGAGGATTTTATGGTGAGTATAACCCGCTTGGGGGTTTAATGAAGTATCCAAAAATGGCGTCTAGAAGAAAAGCTTGGAATTCATACCAATGTTGGAGAGTCTACTTTAAAGATTACGAAACTGGCAAGTCCAAGTTTGAAAATATGTTAGTGCTGTCTGGTTCTCCGAGTGGTGCCTCACACTGGTCAACATCAAGCCATAGTGACTTGTTTGCTATGACCTTTTCCTATAATAAAAATATGGAGAATATTCCGGGCGAAGAAAAAGGAGTAATTACCTCTGGGGTGCCGAATGGTAAGATAAGAAATAAATTAGGCCCAGATTTTATAGAAATTTTAGTAAAAAAGACCATTGAAGATAACGAAACTATAAAATCATATAACCCAGGTATCTTTGAAACTGAACCCAAGGAAAATATAGATTTAGAACTATACTATGAGGCTAGTGACGCTATACCGATAACGCTTGACGCTGATAACGTAAAAAATATTATAAAAGTTGGTGATAAAGTCGAGGATTTTCATAAATTTTCAACCAATATAATACCTTCCGGTACAACTGTAGCGTCAGTAGATGGAACCACGATAGGTTTAAGTGCCGCTGCTGATTTACCAGAAGGAGCTGAGATTAAAATTCTAAGCAAAGATGGTAACGGAATGAGTGTAAAAACTTCCGCTGCTTCAACTGGTAAAACAATTACAATTCAACCAAAAACAACAGGTTCAACTATTTATTTACCATACTATAATTGCTTCACATATGGAAATGGGGTAGAATCAAATAGAGTACGAGACGATTACAACCAGGTGGTTATTGATAAAGGACCAAAGGTTTCCACGGTATCTGATGATCCATATAAAGAAGAAAGAAGAGGTAGTGGTTTAATATATTCTGGTATATTTAATAGTACATCTGGTGTTAATAACACAAATCAATTTATACAAGGTTTGAAAATTACGAAAGATCTTAATCCAGAATACGGTACCATACAAAGATTACATTCAAGAAATACAGACTTAATCACGTTGTGTGAAGACAAAATTCTAAGGGTTTTAGCAAACAAAGATGCGTTATATAATGCTGACGGGAATGTTAATTTAACAGCAACAGAAAATGTGTTAGGACAGGCTGTTCCTTATGTTGGAGAGTTTGGGATTGGGAAAAACCCAGAATCATTTGCTCATTATGCGTTCAGAGCATATTTCGCTGATAAATCACGAGGAGCTGTTTTAAGGCTGTCTAGAGACGGTTTAACTAATATAGCGGAAAAGGGTATGACTTCGTACTTTGGTAACAACCTACCCACCTCTAAAATGATTCTAGGGAGTTTTGATGAAGATAAGCAATGTTATAACATAACACATACGTCTAAAACAAAAGGTAAAGATATAACGGTGAGTTTCGATGAAAGAGTTGACGGTTGGACTAGTTTTAAATCATACGTTCCTGAAAGTGCTTGTGGTTTAAATAACGTATATTACTCATTTAAAAATGGGGATTTGTTCTCTCATGATAACAGTATAAGAAATAAGTTTTACGATATTACTACTAATCAAGACGATACAGATAAAGATTATGAAACATCGATAACGACTATGTTAAACGATGCCCCTTCAACGATAAAGCAATTTAAAACTCTAAATTACGAAGGCACACAATCAAGAGAATATACATATGCTGGTACGATTGGAGGTGATGCATACACTGGTTTATCAGTGGAAAGATTAAAAGAACTTAGTCCTGTATCAGGTAAACAAGATAATGATAATGATTTTGCTGTAACAAATACTAAAGGTTGGTATTGTAATTCAGTTATAACAAACGATCAAACGGGGTTGGTACATGAATTTAAAGAAAAAGAAGGTATATGGTTTAATAACATAATTGGAGATACAACTTCTTTAAGTAATTTAGATAGTCAGGAATTTTCTGTACAAGGTATAGATAACGCCACTAGTATATCTGGAACAAGAACACAAGGGGACTTAACAGTTAAATTAGCTTTAACTACAACTGATGCTGGAGATACAGCTGAACTTCAAACCGCAACACACACTTATCCTTCAACGAATACAGTTAGTTATACATATAGTGCAGCATTAAGTGGAACAAGAACTTTATACATAACACCAAAAGCTGGATACACATTAACCCTTGCTGATTTTACTGCAGCATCAAACCCTACTGGCGTTACAAATATTACGTTATCACAGGATGGTGAAAGAATAAAGGCTGTTATAACATTAGGAGGCTCAAGCTTCGCTTCAAGCGGCGATCAAACTATAACTATAAATATTAGCGGTTTAGGTGTTGAAAAAGAGTATACATTAAATGGCACATATGATACTGACTTAAAAGATGTTGATGATGCAAGCGGAAACACACTTAGTAATCAAACCGATGTAGCGTTTAGTGTAACTGGAAAGTTTGGTGAAAGAAAATTAATTTTAGATAAATCATTTTACGCTCCTAATGACGGGGTTGGTGCATATACTGGGTTTTTTGCGAATAAGCCGTTTTACGAAATATTAGATACTTCGTTGGGTACACATAGTGAGCCTGGTGAGAGATATGAAGTTACCATAACGCACACAAACGTAAGCGATCTCCATCGAATAACTAGATTTCAAGTATATTTTACATTTCCTAGTGAAGATATACCACAAATAGGTTCCGCAGAGAAATTTAAATTTACAGCGACTTCTGCAAAAAACCATGAGGCTTTACCTGAAATTAGTGGTTGGTCTTGGGGATCAACCAATTTTGACAATCCAGGTAACATAGTTCCTCAAGCGGGTGATAATGGTAGAACAATTACTATTTATGGCGGAGAGGACGCTAAATATAAATTAAAACAAACTGATCCATCTGGTGATACAACTTATTTAATAGGTGATCAATTTAGCCAAGAAATCATGGGTAGGAGCCAATATAAAACAGTCGAAGCACCTATACCAGAAAATACCCAGATATCAAGTAAGGTATACACTTATGAAATAACTGGTGATTTAGCTAATCCATTTACCAGAGAGAATCCATTTACAGCGGTGCAACAAGGTATTACAAATCAAGCATTTAGCGCTTCTACATCAAATAATAATTTAAACATCACAGGGGCAACTACAAAAACAGTCACTGATACAGCAAATTCAACTGATGGTAATACAACAAGTTTCTCTTGGACGGTAACAGCTGGTTCTGCAATGACACTGGTATCGCCACCTACAATTACTGATCCAAGATTTACAAATCTATCTAGTAATAATGCTAATATACAATTTAGCTCGATTACAAGTACGCTTAATAACGCAAAGACAACATTAACTATTGCTGCTGATGTTGACATAGCAAAACACCCTGCCATAAATAACACTTCCGTTTTAGATATAGCGAATTTCGCTGTTATATTACCAGCGGTACCAACAACGATTAACCTCACTGGCGGTGGAACTACTGGAAATCACGCAGCATCTATCAACGCGGGTAACCCAGCAGGTGGAGGTTGTGCAACTACCACAAGTAATGGCGATAGTTTCAATGCACAGGATCTTGTTGCTTACGCACAACTTAGTGGTGGTGGTTTTACAACTGGTAGTTGGTTCCAAGTAGCAATTAGTGGTACAGATGCTGCTAAGTTCTGCCCTGGTAACTTTTCAGGTAGTAACATACCAATAATAGCAAAACAAGCATTATCTGCAGGTACATATTCATTTGTGATAACAGCTACACCTTTTATATATACTAATACTGGAAATGCTGGTTACGGTGATGCACCTTATACACTACATGATAGTAGTTACAATGTTACAGCAACTATAACAGTAACGGCGGCAAACCCTTAAGATTAAAAGATATGGCAAAAAGAACATTAACTATAACATTTGGTAATCCCCTTAACGTTTCAATTCAAATAGGTGATATAGTATACTATCTTAATTCAGGAGAAGTTATTGAATTAGGTAAGCTATTAACTATAAGTGGAAAAACGATAACGTGTGAGATAGAACAAGGTCAGGCTAACCCACCAGATAGTTCTTTTATACTATTTAGTAAAGACAATAGAAAGAACTTAACATCCATAACTGGTTATTACGCCGAGGTAGAAATGAGGAATGACAGCCAAGAGTATGCTGAGATTTTTAGTGTGGGCTCTGAAATATTTGAATCCAGCAAATAATGTGTAATAGTATAAGTATGGCAAATAAAATTTATAGTAGTTATGAGTACAGGTAGAGGATATCTTTTTGGTGAAGGTGGTATTGCAGAAAATCGTAGAGAATTTAAAGATATATTTGGTATTAGTCCTAGGAAACACATGCGGCAACAAAACTACGAGAGAGACTTATACAGCATGGAAACAGATCCAATGTTTAAAATCATGCAGGAGGAAAAAGAGTTTATGAATAACCTTGGTGGTGATGGAACTACCGCTACAAGACCTGCAGGTTTTGATAATTTATCTAAAAGGCAACAAAATAGATACTTAAGAAATCAAAACCCACGTATTATAAGTAAATCAGATCCAGAAGATATTATAAGTAAAATAGATCTTTCTGTTGATGGTAGCAATGAAGAGAACAAAGAAATTATTAATGAAGAAAAAAATAAAGACAGCACTATGGTAACAGCAATGATAGGAGCCGCTTCCCAAGCTATCCAGGGTTTAACTGGAATAGCTAGTGGAATAATAGGACAAAGAAGAAGAAACGCAGAAGCTAGAGCAGCTAAGCGTGACTTTAATGATCAAATGAGTATGTATAAAAGTATGGACACTAGCAACCCATTCGCAAACATACAAAATACATATGAAGACTTAACTGTAAATCAACAGCAAGCTCAATTTACAGCAGAGCAACAGCAACTTGGTATGGCTACAGCAATGGGTCAAATGAGAGGAGCCGCGGGTTCAAGTGGTGTTGCAGCAATGGCACAAGCAATGGCCAATCAGCAGTCAACTAATTTACAAAAAGCATCAGCAAGTATTGGGGAACAAGAAGCTAGAAACCAAGCATTATCAGCTAAAGGAGCAGCTGATAGAGAAAGAATGTTAGCACAGGGTGAAAAAGAATCAAGGTTGATGGAATTTGGTAAAAGAAGAGATGTATTACAAATGAGTTCCCAAAGAAAACTAGCAGCTGATCAAGCAGTAGCAGCTGGTAAACAAGCGGTAATGAGTGGTGTTGGTAACTTGTTAGGCGCGGGAGCAGCATTTGGAGCAGGTAAACTATTAGATCAAGGTTAATAAAAATAAAATTATGGCAACAGGAAATCAAGGAAGTTATGGTGGTTATAGAGGAAACCCTTATGCGGGTAAAGGTATGGGTTTAACACAATCACCATACGTAGAACCATTTGTAGACTATTCAAGAGACATGGGTAAACAAATGAGGAGTTGGTATCAAATTCACCAAGAGAACTTGAATAAAATAGAGGAAAAAGTAGAAGGTAGAAAAACTGATTTCTTAACAGCTGTAGACAACGCTAGATCAATATATTTAAAAGATGGTTTACATGGCCATCAAAAAGATGGTAGTACGATACAAGTACCTAAATTAGATGGTGAAGGTAAGAAAATTCTAATTGATGAAAATGATCCCGACAAAGGATTTGAAATGGAGGATAAAGTATTAAAAGGTGAAGGTGGTGATATGAAAGCTTTAGTAGAGGAATATAGACAAACTTGGTTAGCATCAAGGGGTATAACAAAAAATAAAAGAGGTAAGTTAACCGGTTGGGCTAGCGGTTCAGAAACAACTGGTGGTTCATTAGAAGCAAGAGCGGAAGCAGAAAAAATTAAAGCTACAATGGAGGATTTTGCTGCAGACAAATCATTATATAAAGAAGAGCAAGCAGCTCTATATAATGATCTTGGTGACTTAAATATGATTGGGCTACAAACAGAAAATGAATCATATGATGATTATGTTAAGTTTATGCACCCTGATAATAAAACAGAATTTGTCAAAGGCAAAGGTATGATGATTTACTCAAGTGATGGGGATTCCATGTCAATGAAAGACCTTAGTAAACTAAAACCTGACTTAGAAAATCCAGAACTACAAACAAACTTAAACAAAGGCGTTGATAAATTTAGCAGTGGCGATCTTAATAAATACGTAATAAACACACAGGTACCAACTGCAGATGGTAAAGGTTTTACAACACAACAATCATTAAATATTGGCATGATCTCAAGAGATATAGACACTTTATTTAATGGTATGAATTATGATGACATTAGAGATATTATCATGAATCATAGTTTTAGAGATAATGAAGGTAATCCTGTTAACTTTTATAATAGTGATGTTAGTAATTCTCTTAGCACTATATACCAACTTCAAGCTAAACGCGATTTAGATTGGCCTGGGAGTGTAAACCACAAAATGTTAAAAGAAAGGGAAAAGAATGGTAAACTAACATCAAAAGAAAAATATTTTAATGATGGTAATTTTGTTCTAGACGCTGAGTACATAGAGAGTTTACAAGGTATGTCTGCTAAAGAAATGGAACAATTAGGATTAAATAAAGAAGAAGCAGAAAATATGCGTAATTTTATTTCTAATTTTGAAATGCCTGAAAACCTTAGAGGTAAAAATATGCCAATGAGTAGATACGTACAAGAGAAAGTTAAAGACTATTATGGTAAAATAGGTCAAGATTTAGTTGGTAGTAGAATAAATGCCCCAGGCCCAGGATCTGATCCAAAGTTAGTGTTAGATAAATATAAATTTGATAAGGAACTAGAATTTAAGTACAAAAAACTGGAAGAGGACAATCAACCAGAAGAAGTTTTAAGTTACTTTGACTACATAACTAGCAATGTTAAAAGAGGTAATACAATAGACGGTGTCAGTTCTGGTACTAGTCTAGAAGGAAGTTTTGATGAAATTAACATTTCTGATCTTGAAGAAAATATTCAAGGTATGAATACAAAAGGAGCAGGAATTGATATTAGTGTAAATAGAGCCGAAGCTAATAACAAAACACTAGATGAAAACAAAACATCATTAAGTACAACAAAAGAAGGTCAAGGTGATCAAGTAATAACTGATCTTAGTGGCGTATTGTTACCTGGTGACAATGTAACTGTAACAATAACAGACCCAGAAGTAATCAAACAAATCAAGGCAATGGATACTAGTGGAAAACCATCTATGTCTGATACTAAGGGAAATGAAGAACTTAAAATCAACGTCCCATACACAGGTAAATACACAGATTTTGCGGCAAGTTTAGCAACAGCACTAAAAGGAACTGATTTACAATTTGACCCAAGTGAAATAAGAAAAGTTAAATAAAATAAAGACGTATGAATGAATTAATGAAAAGCTTTTATACGCAGTTCACAGACAAACAGCTTACTGATTCTGATTATCAAGACATGGTAGACATGTATGGTACAGATAGTACAGCGTTTGTTCGTGACTTCGAAAAGAAATACATTACACCGCAAGGTCAAGAATTTAGTGAAGATTTTTACGAAGAGCTGACTAATTACGAAAAGACTCTACGTGCACCTACGCCCATCACAGAAAACAAAACAGTAGAAGGTGTTGATGTTCCAGAATACAAGCCTACAACTCTCAAATACATAGAACAACCAGTAAATCAATGGTTGGAAAATCAAGACAATTTTTTTACAAGCGTTGAAAGTGACAATCACTACAATATGCTTAAAAACGCATATGAACCTTTTGGATTCAAGGTAAACGATATTAGTAAAACAACCGCTGCTAAAGCTCCAGGTGCAACTGAACAGGAGATAGATACAGCAGTGGGATTCTTGGGTCAACTTGAAATGGTAGCCCCAAACGGTGAAGATAAATTTACGATTAACATAAAAGACCCTAACGCGCAGAAAGAATTAATTGAGTTTACCAATAAGCATGCTCCAAAAAAAGGTACGCCAGGATATAAAGAAGGTCAAAGAAAAAGAGAATTAATGTTTGGCGTCGGTCTTAATTATATCAATGAAACAGCATTATCTAATAAAGACAAGCAGGAAATCAACGCATTTATTGATAATCCAGATCTGTTTGTTAGACCATGGATTAAAATGGATAACGCTTTAGATGGAACAGGTCCAAGGGGTGGCCAGAAAGTACTAGGACCTCAACCATATCAATTTGAATTAACTCAAGCAGAGGATGAGTTAAGAAAAGAAAATCCAGAGTTTCAAAAGTTTGATACACAAGGAAAATTTATTGAAATACCAAGGGATCAAGTAGAAGCAAGGGCAAGGGAGATGATAAAAATGAACGAAATAAAAGCTAAAAAAGACAAAAAAGAGCAGCGTTTTATAGATGCAAATTTGGGTGAACTTGAAGACAGAAATGTTGCTGGTTTAGGTAGTATTTTAGCTAGAAACCAATTAAGTAAAGAAGAATTAAATATCGTAAAAAAACAAGATCAACTAGCTTTAAACATACAGTTATATGATAATAATTCCGCGTTTATTAAAAAATTTCAAGATGAAAAGTTTCAATCAATTATACCTGAAGGTGAGGATGTTGAAATGGTTGAATTAAGAAATGGTAATACCGTTTCTAAAATAGATCTTGAAAGATACCAAGAAGCAATAAAAGAAAATGTATTTAATATAAATAAAATAAAAGCTGATAGAGACGAGTTATCACAATACTATAAGATACAAGAATCTGGTATATCTGCTGATATGTTAAAAAGAGATTGGAGGTTAACGTCGATGTTTAGTAAATTATTAACTGCTGAAGTAATAGATGGCGCATATGGCATGTTAAGATACCCTTTAGGCTGGGCAATGCACATAACACCGGATATGGTAGATAAGGGTTTTGGTTTCTCTGAAGCGATAAAGAAAGCTGATATTGATGTAACAAATTTTACTGGAAACCTAAGACAATCAGTAAGGCCAGTACAAACAGTACAATCTCCCAAAGAATTTCTTACAAACAGTAAAGAAGAGAACGCGGCTTTTTTTGTTCAAGGTACATCA
>Ga0098059_1001264_pt1 | contig 12878 bp, 12 predicted proteins | sample 20_taG_FD_92580 | JGI IMG/M metagenome (GOLD analysis project Ga0098059, IMG submission 92580) | Marine viral communities from the Subarctic Pacific Ocean - 20_ETSP_OMZ_AT15318 metaG | ecosystem: Environmental > Aquatic > Marine > Oceanic | place: Subarctic Pacific Ocean | collected 2015-01-19
CGCTGGTGGGGCTTTTCCCGCACCACCTACCAAGCACTACTTGATGTAGTTCTTGACCCCGAGTACGGGGACATTACCGATACCGAAAAGGGTACGGACATTCGCATTGACTACGGCAAGAAGTCGGGTCAGTCATATCCTACTACGGATATTCGTCCTATGCGACGCACTTCAAGCCTCGGCACCACCGAGGAGCAGGTCAGCACTCTCCTAGAGAGCATCACCCCTGCTACTGATGTGTTTGAGAAGACAACTCACGAGACTTGTGAGCGTGTTCTCAATGAGACTTTGGGTGATTCTGATACAACAACGGGAACTAGCGAAACTACTCGCTATTCTAACACGACCAATACCACCGCCAAGCCCAAGACCGACAACGCTCTTGAGGGTGTTGCTGATATTGAGTCTGCGTTCGACGATCTATTGGCGAGTTGACCGCCAAACCCGCAGGGAGGCACGGGGGTTACAGGTGTCTCAAAACTTTCACGGAGTAAAGATGTCTAAAAAACAAGAGGCTGCTCTTGTGCAAGACTTGCGCAAGGAACTAAACAAGGCAGCAAAAGAGAATGTAGCGTTCGACCTTCACGGTGATAACCCTACTGACGTAAAGACTTGGATCCCCACTGGATCAACGCTTCTCGATTATATTATCTCTAACCGCAGAGATGGCGGGATCCCTGTGGGCAAGTTGACCACGATCGCCGGCGAGTCTGCTAGTGGTAAGAGTCTTGTCGTCACACAAATTATGGCAAACACCCAAAAGATGGGAGGTCTTGCTGTTTACATCGATACTGAGAACGCAGCCTCCCCTGACTTTATGGCTCAACTCGGGTTAGATACTGAAAAGAATTTTATCTATGTACAGCCGGGTACCATTGAAGAAGTGTTCGAAAACATCGAGCGCCTGATTGGTCTTATCAGGGAGAAAGCCCCTGATCGATTGGTTTGTATTGTATGGGACAGCGTTGCCGGCACACCAGTCAAGGCCGAAGTTGAAGGGGACTATGACCCCAACAGCCGCATCGGTCTGACAGCCAAGGCACTAGCCAAAGGTATGCGGAAAGTAACAGAAGCTTTGGGCAAAGAACAAATCGCTGTAGTTTTCACTAATCAGTTGAAGACCAACATTGGTGTTATGTTCGGGGACAACCGAGTCGAACCAGGCGGAAAGGCGTTGCCCTACCATGCCTCGACCCGGATTTGGCTGACCCAACACAAGGGTAAAGCCAACGGTCAGATCCTAAACGAGAAGAAGCAGGTCATTGGCTTCCACACCAGTGCCAAGACAATGAAGTCTCGCTTCGGACCATCACCAAGGAGTTGTCAGTTCGATGTATTATTTGACCTTGCTAACGACCGTGTTGGCGTTGACGATGAAGGTTCCTGGCTTACTGCTATCGCTGGCACGCCTGGCTGTATTCGCAGCGGCGCTTGGTATACTATCAGTGTTGACGGCAAAGATAAAAAGTTTCAAGCCAAAGAGTTTGTGACCCTCTTAGAAGACAAGAAATTCAAAAAAAGAGTTCTTGACATTCTGGAAGATGAGTATAGAATAGGTAAGAAGTAGAAAACTTACCGGAGATTTCCAATGAAAAGATTGCTTATTATTGATGGACAAAATATGTTCATCCGCAATTATGTTATGTCCCCTCAGTTAGATATCAATGGAAGTCCTATTGGTGGCTTGACTGGGTTTATGAGATCACTCCAGAAGGAAGTACGTCGAGCGAACCCCGATCGTGTCGTGGTATGTTGGGAGGGTCCCGGAAGCTCGCAGAAGCGCCGAGAGAAAAACAAGAACTATAAGCTTGGTCGGAAAGCCCCACGGCTCAACCGAGAGTATGAGTTCAACTCTCCCGAGGAAGAGAAAGAAAACAAATATTCTCAGGTCGTGCGCCTGACTGAGTACCTAGACCGGTTGCCAATTTTGCAGCTATCCCTAGAGAGTGTCGAAGCGGATGATATTATTGCGTGGCTTTGTCATAGCCATGAGTACAGCGAGTGGCAAAAGCTTATTATCTCCAATGATAAAGATTTCATTCAGCTTTGTGACGGCAAGACTGTCTTAGTTCGACCTGGCAAGAATGAAGAAGTTCTTAATCAGAACAGTGTCATTGAGCAATATAATATTCACCCTCGGAATTTTGCTATTGCCCGTGCTATCACTGGGGACAAGTCAGATAATCTTGAGGGCGTCAAAGGGCTTGGTTTGGCAACTGTAGCGAAAAGATTTCCTTTCCTTTCGGAAAATAAAGACTATACAATCAAGCAGGTTTTGACACACGCAAAAAATAATAGTTCTAAAATCAAGGCATATCAGAATGTTGCAGATAGTGAAGAAACTATCGCTTCCAATTACGAAATTATGCAGCTATATACCTCTACCATATCCAATCAAGGAGTGCAAAAACTCAAGTACGCAATTCAGAATGACGGGATCAATTTGAATCGCACAGAAATTAGAACAATGCTCCTCAAGGATGGAATTGGTACTCTCAACATTGATGAATTGATGTTGGCGCTTCGCTCTCATAAAAAATAATGAGCGATAGCCCTTCACATTTCTGTCTTTTAAGTTATAGTGGGTATAAGGCTGGTAAATGACTGAGCAAGAATTCGAAACTTTTAGCAAATTTGGAAAGTCTTTCCAAGAGAAGCTCGTAAAGCTTATCCTCTTCGATCGCCATTTTGCGAACCAAGTAGAAGAGGTATTAGACACTTCTTACTTAGAACTTAAATACCTTCAGGTGTTTGTGGATTTACTCTTCCAACACAAGAGGGATTATCCTCACCCAACTTACGAAGCGATGGTTTCTGTAGTCCGTACCCAGACTGAGGATTACTCTAATAGCATTGTTAAGCAAGTCATTGACTTCATGGCTCGTGTGAAAAGCAATGCTATCGGCGATGATGATGCAGAGTATATCAAGGAGAAATCCCTAGACTTCTGTAAAAAGCAAAAACTTAAGGAGGCTATCCTTCGGTCTGTGGGTCTTCTACAGACTCAGAGTTTTGACCAGATCCAAAAGGTCATCAATGACGCTATGAATCTCGGTGCCGACAACAACCACGGTCACGATTATCACAAAGACGTTCTTGACCGGTTTGAATTGAAGATGCGCAACCCAGTCTCCACACATTGGGATGAGATCGATATGATCACCAAGGGAGGTCTGGGCAAAAGGGAGCTTGGTGTCGTAGTAGCCCCTACGGGGGCGGGCAAGTCTATGGCTCTTGCTCACTTGGGTGCGATGGCTGTGGTCAAAGGCAAGACGGTGGTTCACTATACATTAGAGCTTGCGGATACCGTGGTAGGTCAACGATATGATTCCTGTATCACGGGGATTGAATTAAAGAACTTGATGTCCATGAAGGATTCCATCATCGATATCATCGACCATATCCCTGGGCAACTGATCATCAAAGAGTATCCTACTAAGTCAGCTAGTACGCAGACTATCTCGACTCATTTAGAGAAGCTGCGCCAAAAGGGCATCAATCCCGATATGATTATCGTGGACTATGCTGACCTTTTGAAGCCAACGGCAAGCGGCTTCAAGACCCAGGAACTCCGCCACAGCCTTGGCAACACCTATGAAGAATTGCGAGGCATCGGACAAATCTGGGACATCCCAGTATGGACAGCATCCCAGACTAATCGCAGCGGACTGAACGCTGAGGTCATTACAATGGAAGCCATCAGTGAGGCATTTAGCAAGTGCTTTGTAGCTGATTTTATCTGTTCCATCTCCCGCACGATCGAGGACAAGACCGAGAACAAAGGTCGTATGTTCGTCGCTAAAAACCGCAATGGTATTGACGGCATTGTCTACCCGATGGAGATTGACACATCCAGGGTACACCTGAAAGTACTACCCCCTGATGAGTGTTCGACCATCGATGCGGTGGTGATGAAAACTAAACAAGAGCAAGACGAACACTTGCGGGCAAAATATAAACAGTTCAAAGAAGAGCGCAAACAAAAGGCAAGAGCCGAACAACAAGGAGCAGAAATAGCATGAACGATACAGAGCTATCTACACAAATTCTATCAGACATCACGGTTTATATGAAATACGCCCGCTATCTCCCTGAAGAGAAGCGACGTGAGACTTGGAAAGAATTAGTTACTCGGAACATGGAGATGCACATCAAAAAGTATCCCAAACTCAAGGGTGATATCGTAGAAACCTACCAATCGGTTCTTGACAAGAAGGTACTTCCGTCGATGCGGTCTATGCAGTTCGCAGGGAAACCCATTGAAATCTCTCCTAATCGTGTGTTCAACTGCGCTTATGCTCCCGTAGATGACTGGCGTGTGTTCGGCGAGATTATGTTTTTGTTGCTCGGCGGAACCGGTGTTGGATACTCTGTCCAGCAACATCACGTCGAAGAACTCCCAGAAATTCGGAAACCAAACACAGAAAGAACCCGGAGGTATTTAATAAATGATAGTATTGAAGGATGGGCTGATGCAGTCAAGTATCTTATCCGCAGCTACTTCTTTGGTGGCTCAAAACTACGATTTGATTTTAGTGATATTCGCCCTAAGGGTGCTCGCCTTGTAACCTCTGGCGGCAAAGCCCCAGGACCGCAGCCACTTAAGGAGTGTCTTGTAAAGGTTGAGGGTGTACTGAACGAAAAGAATGATGGCGAAAAGCTATCCGCCATCGAGGTACATGATATTGTGTGTCACATTGCGGACGCTGTGTTGGCTGGTGGCATCCGCCGAGCGGCTCTCATCTCTTTGTTCTCCGCAAGTGACAACGAGATGATTGCCTGTAAGGCTGGCAACTGGTGGGAACAGAACCCACAACGAGGACGAGCTAACAACTCTGCCGTACTTTTGCGGCACAGGATCACAAAAGAATTCTTCCTAGACTTATGGAAGCGAGTGGAGGCATCAAACGCAGGGGAGCCTGGTATCTACCTGTCCAACGACAAGGACTGGGGAACCAACCCGTGCTGCGAAATCGGTCTAAGACCGTTCCAGTTCTGTAATCTTACGGAAGTCAATGTAAGTAACATCAAGGACCAAGAAGATCTTGAAGATCGTGTTCGTGCCGCAGCTTTCATAGGAACGCTTCAGGCAGGATACACAGATTTTCATTATCTCCGTCCAGTCTGGCAACGAACCACAGAGAAGGATGCTCTTATTGGGGTGTCTATGACTGGCATCGCCTCTGGGCGAGTTCTCCAAGATGACATAGATTTGACGGCTGCTGCTCATGTGGTCAAGGAGGAGAACGCCCGTGTTGCCCAGGCTATTGGAATCAATAAGGCAGCCCGTACAACCTGCGTAAAACCTGCTGGTACCACGAGTTTGACCCTGGGAACATCCAGTGGCATTCACGCCTGGCACAACGATTATTATATCCGCCGAATCAGAGTTGGCAAAAATGAGCCAATTTATTGGCACCTAGCAATTCACCACCCAGAACTGGTGGAGGATGAGTACTTCCGTCCCCACGATACAGCCGTCATCTCGGTTCCCCAACGGGCACCCGAAGGTTCTATCTTGCGTGATGAGTCTGCCTTCCAACTTTTGCGTCGGGTAAAGAAAATTACTAAAGAATGGGTCAGCCCCGGCAAACGCTCAGGACAGAACGGACACAACGTCTCAGCCACCATCTCTCTCCACGAGAACGAATGGACAGATGCAGGCGAGTGGATGTGGGATAACCGTCAACACTATAATGGGCTCTCAGTTCTTCCCTTCAACGGCGGCACTTACCAACAAGCTCCTTTCGAGGATTGTTCGAGAGAAAAGTTTGAAGTAATGATGGGTACTCTTCAGGGCGTTGACCTCACCAAGATTGTTGAGGAGGATGACAACACTGATCTCAAGGGTGAAGTAGCCTGCGCCGGCGGTGCGTGCGAAATTACTTAAAGGGAGACAAAAAGTATAATATAATGTTATAGAGGAAAGGACTCTATCATGGCTACTCTAAATTTTATTATGCCCGCCGAGCTTAAGCACTCGCTTTGTGATCGCACAGAGAAAGAAAACAAAGTCGTCCATAGTTGGGAACCCTCGGGGCAAACCCGAGCTATTGTGGGGGATCGCATTGCCGTGGAGTGCATATGTAGGCATTGCAATGTGCGTGAATGGACAGAAACTTCTCGCCCTGAATTTGAAATGCTTCAAACCTATTGGAAGGAACTAAGATGAAACCCTTGAACCGCAGACTACTTATAGAAGTATTAAATCAAGAGGAGGAACAGAGCGGAGCTTTCTTCGTACCACAGGCAGACAAGGCTCCCGATGAATATACGGTAGCCAAAGTCCTAGACTGCGCCACTGATTGCGCCCTGGACTTGACTGGTAAAAAGGTAGTCTTCACCACGTTTGGAATGGAGACAATTATGTTGGATGGAGAGAAGTATAGTTTTATTGGCGAAAATCATCTAATATGCTCTGGCTAAGATTATGAATATATTTAAACCCTGGCGAAGTTTTCTCGTACAAGAATCTGGTTTCAACCGGATCAAGAATATCTTACAGGGCGGCGTAGCTTCTGTAGATACAGTGGGCTTTCTTACGGGCGAAAACCCAATGGCTCAAAAGATGTCGTCTAAAGAGAACCGAGCCCTCAATAAAGAGTTGATGTCTTGGTTGCGTGAACGAGGCTATGGGCCTATCCGCATCCGGGGTAAGTTTGGAAACAAAGAAAGATCTATGATGATCCCCAATATTTCCAGACAGGATATGGTAGAGGTTGGCGAGTACTTCAACCAAGAATCTATTATTTGGGGCAAAAGAACTGAAGAAGATAAATTCCTATTTGAATATATCGAGGGCGATGAAACTATACAAAAAAGAGATGTTGTTCTCTTCGATGACGATGTGCAGTCCCGTGAAGATTTCTATTCTCAAGAACGACAATCCGCCGGACGCAAGTTTTATATACCCTTCTTCGACGATGAATATAGCATGGAAGAAAATCAGAACTCTGAGTATGACATCCCGCCTCTCACCGAAGCTCAAGCGAAGAAGCATTCAACCCTCATTACAGATATCAATAACCGAGTGGCTCTTTCTCTCGACTCTATGCGAACTGAGAAGTCTCGCTGGCAACATCGACAGATTCTGCGCCTCCGTTTACGGGAACTGAAAAAGAAAATATGAAGAACATAATAAAAGAGTTCCGTACCTTTCTTTCGGAACTGGACCAGAAAGCTTACGCCAAGGACGGGACGATGACTCTTTATCATTACACCCGACCTGATGAAGAGTCGCTAGTTCTAGAGCCCACACACCCGAAGAGTCATTATTCTCGCAATGAGTTTGAAACCGCTTCGACCCCGAGAACCTTTTTCTATGTTGACCCACGTCAGAAGGAGAGATTTTTTTATTCTGCGAACTTATATAGGGTTGACGTTCCAGCTAATAGGGTGTATGATCTTAAGAACGACCCTGAAGGATATATTGATAAGGTTCGTCACCCCACCTACGGTCTCCGCAAGGGAGTAGAGTGGGATGATTTACTGGAGTCGATCAGAGAAGATTATGATGGAATATTTTATTCAACGAGTAACTTTGATGTAGTGGCGATGTTTCATCCTATAGAAGTTACCCGAGTACCACCAACTCAACAGGCAGAATTAGAAGCCTAGAAAGACAAAAAATGATTAGAACCGCAGAGTGCATAACCCCTCATCATCCTGATAAGATTTGCGATCGAGTATCCGACGCTATTTTAGATGCTTGTCTCGAACAAGATCCTTTATCTCGGGTAGCAGTGGAGACGATGGGCGGCCATCGCAAGATTGTTATTATGGGAGAGATAACCACAAACGCCTCGGTAGATATTCCTGCTGTTGTGCGAAGTGTGTATGATGATGTGGACGACATCACTGTCCACGTCGTGAAGCAGAGTAATTTTATTTCTCAAGGCGTGGACACTGGCGGAGCCGGCGACCAAGGTATCATGGTAGGGTATGCTTGTGACGACAACGAGCAGATGATCCCGCAGGAACTTTACCTTGCCCGTGACCTGTGTCAGTTACTGTATGAGACTTATCCCTTTGACGGTAAAACTCAAGTGACCTTGGATAGAGGTGCGATTACAGCAGTTGTAGCAAGCTTCCAGAATGCCCCCGCCACTGACCTTGACCAGCTAATTAGAGGGTGGCTCCAAGAGGGCAATCGTCTTGTAGCCCCTACGTTAGAGGTCCACTGTAACCCCGCAGGCGATTGGGAGGTCGGCGGCTTCGACGCAGATACTGGTCTTACTGGTCGTAAGCTGGTGGTTGACAATTATGGACCCAGGGTCCCGATCGGCGGTGGCGCTTTTAGCGGCAAAGACCCAAGTAAAGTTGATCGATCGGCAGCATATATGGCTCGCCGTATCGCTGTGGATTATCTGAACAGCCACAATGCTCACGAAGTATATGTTTATTTGGCATACGCAATCGGACACCCAGCGCCCGTACAAGCGACCGCTATTGTGGATGGGGTCTCCCACCAAGTAGAAGAGTACGACTTGACACCCCAGGGGATTTCCGATTTGTTAGAATTGAAGCAGCCCAGGTATCGTCAAACTGCCGACTGGGGACATTTCGGCAACGGGTTTATCTGGGGCTAGTCCTCTTGGAGAGTACGAAAATGAGCGAAGAACAGAAAACGGTTGAAGAGGTTACTGACGATCTAATCCCCAAGCCACCTTCCAAGTTGGCTCCTAGAGGGATTACCAGCTTCACAGTTTATCGCCAACAAGATGAGACCGGAGTTTCTGGCGAGGGGGTGGTCATTGAAGGCGTTGTTATGGCAACAGGTCAGTGCGTAGTCCACTGGCTCTACCCACCACCCCGTGGAGGTATTGCCATCTTTGATAGTATGAGTGACTTTGTGAAGGTTCACATTGAACCTCATCCAGCTAACCAAACTATCATTACTTATCAGGACGGCACTAAAGATGTGTACGGCGACAAACCCGAAGAAGAGAAGGGGGCAGAACAGTGACCACAGCGCAGGCGGATAAACGAATGGTAGCGATTGTAGTAAACCCTTCGGAAGATGGGATGTTCAACAACGGTCTCCATCAAAATGGATATTTTTTATATCGTTTGTTGGAAAAAATACCAACCATCCAGCCTTTTATCACTGTTCCAGATGATAAGATACCCCAGGAAAATAGGGATATCAGCAATCTACAACAGTGTTTTGGGGTTAATGTTATTCCGATGAGCTTGTTCCGGGACACTTATAGATGTGACGTGATGATACTTGGTTCTTATGCAATTGCCCCAGAGCAACTGGCTCCTTACAAGGAGAAGGGAACAAAATTTGTTGCAGTTTGTTGGGGACATAAATTCTTATTGAGTCAAGAAACTACTGTTTTCGGGGGCTTCGTTCCTCCGTCCAATTCCTCATTGAAGAATTTTTCTGATATAGGAATCCATCGCCGCAACGAAGGAATGCTCGATGCCATATGGCTTTCTCCTCATTTCACTTGGACCAAGCAATATCTGGCTGCCACTTATGATATGCCTTTGCACAAGGTCTTCACTTCCCCTTATATTTGGGATAGCGAACTTATCGAAAAGATAATGAAATCCAATCCAGTGTTTGATACTGATCAGACACCATATTTCAGACCCTTTGACCCACAAAACAAAAAAATATATACCTTAGAGCCCAACATCAATACGGTAAAGACGAGTTTGATCCCGTTTTATACGGTGGAACATCTCTACAAACAAGATCCGGACCAGTTTGATCATTGCCATTTTATCGGTGGCGACTGTCTCAAGGAGAATAGACATTTTGTAGATCTAGTGAACAAGTCCGCTTTATGTTTTGATGGAAAGACTCATAAAATAACCTTTGATGGTCGCACTAAGCTCCCGTGGGTATATGATCGGGCAAAAGTTCAGTTAGCTCACCACTTCAATTTAGGTTTGAACTATACCTATCTGGAGGCTGCCTACTTTCATCACCCTATCGTACATAACTCTGAGTTCATGAAAGATATGGGCTATTACTATCGTGGTGCCGCAGTTTACGACGCCACCGCCCAACTCAGCAAAGCACTTCGTCATGAGGAGCGCAACGATCTAGAAGAGTACAATGCTAATTGTGATGAGGTAGTGCATAGGTTTTCCATCCATAACGAGGAAAACATTAGAGGCTATGAAACGTTAATTGAAAACTTATTCACCAAACAAAAACCCGAACTCCCGGAATATATTGACTCCCTAGAGTCGCAACTTGCCTTCGGTGATGGATATTTTTCTCCTTATCACCTTCCTCCTTCCTATCTAGTCTAATGGACAACCCTGTTGCGGCAGGTGGCTGAGCAGGGAGATGGTGCCCTGCTCATTTTTTTCTTGAACTATTCAGAATCTCTGCTATAATATAAATATAGAAGAGGAGAGAGAAATGAAAGTCGGAGATCTTGTCAAGTTCACCAATCGCAGCCATAGCCTTTACCGCAAGTATTCCAAGGGTGTAGGTCTCATCACAGAGATTGACCACATCGCTAAATACAACAGAGGCTCCCGCCAAGAATATCTTGGAGCCAAGGTTACAGTCCAGTTCCCAGAACTAGATAAACCATCAGTCGTTACAGAATTTTCACTACAAGTAATCTAAAGAAAGGTAGTCAATGACTAACCGAATTGAAAGCAAGATCCCCTTCGTGGGATTACATGCTCACTCAGGACTCTCACCGTTTGACGGACTGGGAATGCCTGGGGAGCATATGGACTTCGCCTACGAGAACGGGATGAACGCCCACGCCCTGACCGACCACGGACATATGAATGGTCTCTCGTTTCAGGTAGAGCACCTAAAGAAAATGAGGGAAGCCGGCAAAGAGTTCAAGGCAATCTACGGATGCGAATCTTACTTCATCAAGTCCCACCGTAAATGGCGCAAGATGTATGAAGAGCACAAGGCCAATGCCAAGCGGCAAAAGAAAGAAGAGTATGGTTTAATTATTGAGAACGAGGATCGCAAACTTAAACGCAACCCTCTCAACGATCGCCGTCACCTTGTGATGGTTGCTCAAAACCAAACAGGGCTAAACAATCTGTTCCAGTTGGTATCAGATAGTTACCAGCCTGAAAACTTTTATCGGTATCCCCGCATGGACTTTGAAATGCTGGACAAGTACAACGAGGGACTGATCATCAGCACCGCCTGTTTGTCTGGTCCTTTGTTCGGCGACTTTTGGAAGCACCGCAGCGAAAGCCCGGATCATGTGCTCGCAGCGATGCGCAATACTATCGCTCAGTTCCAAGAGATCTTCGGGGATAGGTTCTATGGCGAAGTCCAGTGGAACGACATCAAGGAACAGCACGAAGGCAACGCTCTGATTATCCAAGCCTGTATGGAAATGGGCGTGGAAATCATCAGCACTGCCGACAGCCATTACCCCCGACCAGAACTTTGGAAAGACCGGGAGATGTATAAGCGCATCGGCTGGGGCGGCAAGGTTCCAGAGTGGGCTGACCCTGATAGTCTGTTACCCGCATCCGTGGAAGAGGTTGGCTACGAGTTGTATCCAAAGAACGGCGACCAGATGATGGAGTCGTACAAGAACTACTCGGCCAAATATAATATTGAGTATGATGATACGTTCATCCGTGATACGATTGAGCGTACACACCACATCGCCTTTGACCGAGTGGAAGATTTCCTTCCTGGCAGTGAGGTCCGCCTCCCTGAGTTCGTGGTGCCCGAAGGCAAGACAGCCATCCAGGCTCTCACGACTGACGCCTTGGCGGGAATGAAGAACAAGAACCTAGACAAGGATGAGCTTTACATTGAGCGCCTGAAGTATGAACTCAACATCATCAATGAGCGTGGCTTCGCTCAATACTTCTTGACGATGAAAGCCATCTCGGACAAAGCCCAAGAGGAAATGCTGGTGGGACTTGGACGAGGTTCAGCCGCTGGCTCACTCCTGTCATATGTCCTAGACATTACTCAGGTGGACCCAATCAAGTATGAACTTCAGTTTGAGAGGTTCCTGACCAAGGGCGGCAAAGGCTACCCAGATATTGACTTTGATGTTGAAGAGCCGATGGCTCTCAAAGAACAACTCGCAGAGGAGTGGGGGAAGATTGGGGTCAACGTCGTTCCCATCAGCAACTTCAACACCCTACAATTGCGGTCACTCATCAAGGACATTGGGAAGTTCTACAACATCCCATTCACTGAGGTCAATAAGGTTACTGGCGTGATGATGGGGGAGGCAACCCCACTCGCTAAGAAAGCCAGAGGGCAAACGGCTGGTGTCTACACTCCAACATTTGACGAGGTAAAAGAATACAGTGAAACTCTTCAGCAGTTCTTCCAAAAGTATCCTCATATTGAGACTCACGTTGATAATCTGTTCGGCAATATGCGGAGCATATCACGACACGCTGGTGGCGTGGTGGTCGCCGAAAATCTAGACAGGCATATGCCCCTGATCAACTCCGGCGGCGTCATCCAGACTCCGTGGAGTGAAGGTCAGAACGTCAGGCACTTGGAGCCACTCGGCTTTATTAAGTTTGACTTGCTCGGCTTATCAACTCTCCGTATGATTTCGGGAGCCATTCGTCACATCCTCAAGCGCCATCAAGGTATTGAGGAACCGACCTTTGAGCAGGTCAGAGATTATTATAATACTCATCTCCATCCCGATACGATTGACTTTGATAATCAAGAAGTCTGGAAGGAAGTATTCCACAAAGGCAAGTGGGCAGGCATCTTCCAGATGACCAACGGGGGAGCCCAGCGGTTCTGCCAAGAAGCCCAACCCGAATCCCTTTTGGACTTCGCAGCAGTCACGGCTATCTTCCGCCCTGGTCCACTTAGCGCCAAGGCTCACAGCCTGTATGTGACGAACAAGACCAACCCTGGGCAAGTCCATTACGACCACCCA
>Ga0098059_1001265_pt1 | contig 12860 bp, 14 predicted proteins | sample 20_taG_FD_92580 | JGI IMG/M metagenome (GOLD analysis project Ga0098059, IMG submission 92580) | Marine viral communities from the Subarctic Pacific Ocean - 20_ETSP_OMZ_AT15318 metaG | ecosystem: Environmental > Aquatic > Marine > Oceanic | place: Subarctic Pacific Ocean | collected 2015-01-19
AATATGAAAAATATTTATCTACTCTTTCTACTAATGCAGGATTTTTTTTCTTCATCTCTGCTTCTGTTAATGCATCTTCATCTCTATAATGAAAGCGATAATAAAAGTCTTTCATAGCTTGAACATCACCTTGTACTATTCGTCTAATAAATTGATCTGAAGCTTTTGCTTCTAAATAATCAGCTATTAATAACGCCATTTGTTTATCTGGCATTAAAGCTGTCATATCTTTATGTTCTCTTAATTCTGATACAAATTCTGACGATTCCCAAGTTCTATCATACATTGATCTCCATTTTTCAAATGCAGTTATAACTCTTGGAACAGACCATGCGTTTACTTGCCATAATCCTGCGGCAGTTGAATCTGGATTTGCACTATGAATATTACGATTATCTGATTCTATACCTGCAATCATACTTATCATCATTGCAAAATTATTATATTCATACCCTTGCAATTTAAATCTATCCATAACTATTTCTTTCATAGCTTGTGCTTCTTTTCCGTTAACAAGATTAATAGTATCTAATAATGGAAACGCATCTTCTAAAATTCCCTCTTCTATATTTTCTTCTAATTTTTTTAATTGCCTTTTATCGTTAGCAATTTTTCGCTCTGATTGATTTTTTTTTATTAAATCTTCATAATATTTTATATCTGGTTTATCTTCATTTAATGCTGTTTGCATTAATTCTACATCTTTGTTATCTGGGTATTTCATATCAAAACCCCTCATATCTTTTAACCCATATTCTTCTTCTGGAATTGGTGTTAAACTTATTCTACCTTCGTCATCTGTAAAAAAATCTTTAAATACTTCATTAAATTGTTTTTCCATAATAGTTTGAGTATTAGGATCTAATTGCATCCAACTTTTCATTTGCTCTGAATTAAATTTAAATTCATTCTGAATTGCTAATTCATTCAAATTATCTGGATCATTTTTTACTAATTCTTGTTTTAATAAATTATTTGGAAATGGCTCTGTTTGTTTTTCGTTATAAACTTGAGGATCTTCTGCTATTATTTCGTGTTCTAATAATGATTTATTTGGAACTATACCATAATGCTTATTTATTTCGTGATCTGTAAAACCTGCAGATTTAAATACAGGGCGTTGCCTGTCTATCATTTTATTAATAGCTTCTCTGCTAAAACCTGCTTCTACTAATTGTGATGCTTTTATTACCATTATTATTCAAAAATAGGTATTATTAGTTGTGATTCGTGAAATCTATCAATTCGATTATACCCTGTATCTACACTTAATTCTTGTGGAATTTTTATTCGTTTTTGCCATTCTTCTAAAGTTTCATCTGTTTTTCTTTTAGGAACATTCCATAAAGGTGTTTTATTATTTAAAAATATATCAGCTAATCCTTCATACTGATATGTTGCTTGTTCATCTATTTGTAATGGTCCAAAAGTAAACGCAATATCTTTTATTTTATCTTTTGCTTTTACTTGTTTTGCATACTCTAAATAATCTTTACTAATAGAATTAGGACCTCTGCCTAATAATTCTTTAATTGAAAATCCTTTTTGCTCACCTTCTGTTAATAATTGATCTAAATACATTATTGCATCATATGTTTCTGGATCATATCTTCTATCTAATGATGCTACTATATCTCCCAATGCTACATCTTCGTTTTCAAAACTTAAAAATTTATTAACTGTTTCTGCTATATTTGGTTTACCTATTGTTTTTGAAATTAATGAAACAAATCGTCTATATGCTTTTTGATCTCCTTTTGTTGCTGTTTCCATATTTTTTCTAGATCTAGTTAATAAATCTTTATATTGATCATCATCAATTAAACTATTTGCACGAGCTTCGTGTATTATATTCATTTCTGAACGAGTATCTATATATTTTGTTCCAACCATTAAAGTTAATACTGTTTGCATTGCTCTCCCTTCTGGGGTATCTGCTTTATTTTTTGTATTTTTTATTATTGTGTTAAATGCTGTCGCTAAAGTTCTTTTTAATTTTCCACTTACATTTGATTGCTTTAATTCGTCTAAAAATGTTTTCATATATACAATACCTTCTGGTGTTTGTGATTGTATTGCTAGTAATTGATCTGAAAATTTTAAACTTCCTTGAAGATCTTGTTGTGTTGTTATTCCTGTAATGCGTTGTTTTTGTGCGTCATTTTTCTCTGTCAAATGTTTTATTATTCCAGACCTCAAAGTATCATCTGGTGATAATTCATTACCTTCTATATCAAGTAATTTAAATTTTGTATTTGTTGCATTTTTTAATGCATTACCCCAATCTATTTCTTCTTGACCACCAACTGTTATCGTTTTAGATTGAGCAGTTTGAAATTGCAAATATTTTAAATTAGTTGTGTCTTTAGAACTTTGTACTAATTTAGTAAATTCAGCATCTCCATACAATCCTTTTGCTTTAAAATCTTCCATATTTGCTTGAAATACTGTCCAATTAGATAAAAATTCTTGTGGTCGTCTATAATTATCCATTTCGGTTAAATAGGTATTAGTAGTTGTTTCTGCCGCAGTTTTTTGATTTTTTAATATTTGATTAAATACAGTTTCTTTTATTTTAATTCTTCCATCCGTTAATTTACTTATTAAAGATGGTGCAATATATTTATAATCATCTCCAAATTCTGTTTTATACTGTTCTTGTATTTTTTCTGCATAAGTATCATAATCATTTTCCCAAGAACTTGGATTTAAATAATTAGGATTTCTAGGATCTTTAAACTCTAATATTTTATTTGTAATTTGACTTCCTGCTTCTGCTGTTTTTAATTTTACTTTTGCATCTCTTTCAGCTAATCGCATTTTTAAGTTATAATCTAAAAATTGATCTGCTACATTAGATAGTCCTTTTGTTAATTGTTTACCTATACTTGATGTTTGCACACCTGCAGTTAAAGAGCGTGATGCCCTTCCTATCCCTGTTCCTTGTTGTTGGTATCTAGGTAATTTCATAAATTAATTCCTAATGCTTTCGTCTGTTTGTATTTCATACCTGTAGATGCTAAACTTCCCACACCTTCTGCTATTGCTCCTATCATATTGCTAGTTTCATTTGCTAATAATCCTTGTGTTTCTACATCTAAACTTCCACTTTGTGATTGTGCTACTCTTGCTAAATTATGCATATCACTTAAAAAATCATTATAATCTTCTTTAACAGCTAACAACGGAGATCCTGTAAATTGAATACCAGACATTCCTATTTTTGCTCTTTGCTCACTCATTAATTTTACTTGCTCTCTTAATCTTCTTTGTTTTTCTATTTCTAATTCCATTTTCTGATTATATGCTTCCCAAGCGGCATTTGCTTTAATTTGTTTTTGATTTTGTCGTGCTTGTTGTATGCTCATAATTGTAGAGCCAACTGTTGTTAATGCACTAATTGCTGTAAATGCTAATGTCCAACTCATAATTTAATCACTCGTTACTAATGTTCCTGTTATTCCTAATATTGTCATAGGTAATGGTTGTGTTTGTTTTACAGTAATTTGACCATCCCTATCCCATCCTAAATTTGTTACTCGTTTATCTCCTGTAAACTGCGGTATGTTTGTACCCATTGGAGTAGATGATGTTCTAAATGGTAATTGATCTCCATTTATTGTTACACCTACTGTATTTAATAATCTTACCATAACCTCATTATATCTTTTTTTTCTACCCTGTGAAGTACCTGCTTGTGCTCCAGCTTCTACTCTTAAAGTTTTTAATTCAGAAACATACCCCAATCCTACATTAATTGTTTTGGTTGATAATTCACTTGGTATATTAACAGTTATTGCTCCATTTGTAACTGTTTGTGTTGGATATACCGCATCTCCTATTAATACTTGTACTTTTTGCCCTTCTAAATGATCTAATGCTGTAACACTAGATGAAGAAGAATTTATTGTACCTGTTAAATAACTATCAATATTAGAAGTAGAATCAAAATATTCTACATATTGTACTGTTGAACCATTTATTACTCGTTCTACTATTATCCAAACTTGATCTTCTCCACCTTCTGGAATACTAGCCACACTTTTTGCTTTTGCTATTCCTTCACTTGTAGGTGCTAATCTAGTAGAATCTGTTGTTTCTACAGTTAAATAACCTACTGCTTGTGGACTTGTTTCTGTAATAGTTACTACATTTGACGCAGGATTTGCTACTGTAAAATCTGCATGAGCATTTATTGCTGTATAAATATTATCAGCAGTTGTGTCATTATTTGTATTAGGTCGCCATCCATTTGTTTCTGATGGTGAAGAACTCCCTGCTGTTTCAGATGTAAAAGTAACTGTTGTTCCATCTGATTTTGTTAAAATAATCCTAGATCCTGTTGGTATATTTGCATAATCTGTTACAGTTATTGTAGCTGTTCCTGTTTTTCCACCTATTGTATGTTTGTGCCACGCAACAACATCTTCTTCTCTATTAAATGTCATTCCTAATAAAACACCATCACTTCTAACTGCCCAATATATTGCATCTGGCTCTTGGGCATAATCAACTTCTGTTATTCCGCCTTCAGTAATATGTTCAGCTAAAATAGTCATATCTGGTGCAGTATAAGCATCATCTTCAAATCTATAATATAATTGCCTTACTTTTTGTTGTTGCCTTTGTACAAATAAAATTAAATTTCCAATTTGTATAGGGCGTAAAGGATAAACACCATAAGATGTTTGTTGTTGTATATTAATATTATCTGGTTGTAATGGTTCACCTGTAGGTCGGCTTACTTTAAATTCCGAACCTGCTGTACCTACCATTAAATCTTTTGATGGTGCTAACCACCTAATTGCATTTACTCTGTTTGCCGCTATTGTATATATAAAAGCATCTGCAGCTTCTGCATCACCTTCATCAAAATTTTCATATATTCCAGATTGTGATCCCCATATTGTTTGAGGATAACTTGTTGATCCTGCAAATACTAATCGTTGTTCAAAAAAACTAACTGCTCTTGGAAATCCTGTTGTATTAGAATATGCTCCTAATGACCAAGTTTTTGTTCCACTACTTGTTAATGCAACCAGAACTTCTACTGTTACAACAGTTGCACTTGTATATGCTGTAATTTTTCCGTGTCCATCTCCTAATGTAAATAATCTACCAACATCTGTACTTGCAAATGTACTAGCACTTGCAGTTAATGTTCTTCCAACACCTACTGTTGTCGCACTTGCTGTAAATGTTGTGTCAGTAGTATTATCATCTAAATATGGACCTTTTTCAAAATCTACATCTGAAATACTCCAAGATGTATGCCCTGTCCTTGTTAATTTAGTAGGTTCGTGTGATTCGTGAACTATATACATAACATCTGCAGATTGTGCAAATTGTAATTCCGATAATTGTGCCGAAGTATATTCTGTTGCTATTTCATATACTTTTGCTGCAGTTCCGCCTGATGTGTATGTTGTATAATCACTTGAATTTATCCCAGATAATTCAAAAGTATTTGTTGTTTTGTTTGCTACAGTATATCGTCTACCATTTACTTCGGTCATTCCTCCAACATCATTAATCCATACATGATCTCCATTTGAATATCCGTGTGATGTTGCAGTAACTACTGCTGGATTTGCTTTTGTAATTGCTGATATACTTTTTGTAGCTTCAGTTATTTGTCCAGTATCTTTATAAAATCTAATATACAAATTACCAAATTCTAATATATATGCTTGTTCTATATTAAATTCAAAAGGAATTAATCGTGTAACTTTGCTAGAATCTTTTACCTCACACACAAATCGTGAACCAAATCTTCTAGTTGCTCCTCCTTGTGGAAATACTGTTAAATTTTTTAAAGTTTCTACACCATTATTGTATTTTTTAAAATCAATCTGTCCGTGTAGTTTAGGAGATAATTCTCCTGCAGTAAAATTTGTTTGAAAAGGATGTACTCTAGCCATTATTGAAACTTACGGAAATCTGTAAAAGTATCTGATATAATATCGTCTGTAAATCCTTCTGTTGAATCTATACTTCTTGCTTCTGTAAGTTTTAGTTTATAAACTTTTTCCATTTCTTTTTGAAGTGCGGCACTATTCGTAATAGCATATGCCATTTCAGAAGCTAGTTTTGCTGTTAATGTGTCAACAAATATAGAATCAAATAATTTAGGATCAGTAATTTGTGCAATATATATTATATTAGCTGTACCTTCATCTGTTAATAATACTCTACCTTGATTTGCTAGATTTTCAATTTTAAATTCATAGTCATCAAATTCCATTTTTAACACTCGTAAACAAAATGGATCTGTTGGTAATGCATATTGATATGAATACTCAAATGCAGGAGTTGATGAAATTTGTGCTAATGCCGCTCTTGTAATTGCAAAATTCCAAGCGTGAGATCGTAATAACGAATCTCGTGCTGGTTCATATAATGCGTTACAAAGTCTTGCTCTTTCCGTATCTTCTGTCAGAGCAGTAATAGGACTATCACCTAATTTTCGTAATGCATTGGAACAAATTGAAACTTCTGTAGCCATAACACCTCAAATATAACAATAAAAGGGGTTCTCTGCAATAAAAAACCCCTTCTATTTGTCTATTGTTAGTCAGTTACATATGTAACTACCATAGTAATATCTCCTGCTGCTGCAGTTGCCCCAACAGTAGACATAGTTAATGCAACCCTTAATGGAACTTTAGGATCTGCTGAAAGACCTCCATCTTCCCAAACATGGTTTGCAATGGCATTTACATTTCTTGCTTCAAATGCGACTTCTACACCTGCAGTATTTGCTGCTTGTAAAGTTGTTATTGCAGTTGCATAACAATCTTCATCAACAACAGCACTTGCTTCTGTAGTTGATCCACCAATAGTAAACTTTGTAGTTCCATTATATAGACCTACATTAGCTGCTAATGTTGGTGAACCATTTGAATCAAGGTCATCATTGTAAAGTTTAATTGACATAATTTTTGCATTAGATGGTATTTCTGCCATCATAATTACATCATCATTATCAATATCGCCTGTACCTGCGGCAATAGTGTCCGCCCATACACGCATTTTTCCATGAACACTTCCAACTTCGGCTAGTGTTCTAGGTGTAGAATCCATATTCGTAATTTCTACTGATTTTGCTGTAGCCATAATTACCCCCTACGATTCTGTACAAGCAATTTCTACAACTTTTTCGTCTTCTACTCTCGTAGCTCCGATTGTCATTGATAGAAATACTTGTGTTGCATAGTTCTTGTCTGCTCTTTCAGATATTTTAGTTTGAATATCTGCACCAAGTGCAAGACCTATTGCGGATTGACAAAAAGCTAGAACTTGTCTGTTTGATGATGAATCAAGTCCTAGACGCTCACTTCTAACAAATTTAAATCCAAGATAAGTATCAACCTCACCTTGAACTAATGCTTTGATAGAATTATAGTCAGAAGATTTTACTTCTGCTATGTTAAGAAAGTCAGATAATTGGTTTGCAGTACAAACTAAATATCTCATTTCTTCTGGATCAGTTTCATTTTCATCCAAAATCTTTTTGGCATCTAACAATTTTGCAATCGTTAAATTAGCCGATCCGTGTACAACTTTTTGACCAGATGGTAATGTTACAGAAGTACCACCAGATACACCGCCATAAGCTGTGCCTGTTGCTGCTGCTATAATTGCATCATCCATTGCTCTACCCATTGCCCACGCACCTGCTTGTGCGTATTCAGATTGTGGAGAAATTAACATTCTCACTTTATCCTCTTGGTCAACTAAATCTGCCCAATCGTAATCATCCATAGTAACTTTTCGTCTTGAGTGTGGAGTATCAACACGAGGAGTATCACTATGTCGTGATGTCCTTTTAAGAGCTGCAGTATCACCAATTCTTTCAAAGAAATGTGATTTACCTGTAACAGTTTCGGTTCTAACTGCTTCTCTTAATCTTGAGCCCTTTTGTTGTGCCAAATGGAATACATTGCTTTTATATTGTTCTACAAAAGCTGTAGTAATTTGAACACTCATTAGAGTTCTCCTTAATTAAAATTAATATTATTATTTTGCAGTTTTTATCCTAAAATAGGGAAACCTATTTAAAGTCGTTAGACTAATTTAGTTGTTATCCATTAGGGCAACTTTATTACAAATATAATAACACAAAAATTTTAACTTGGAAATACTTTTTCGTGTAATTGTCTAACTTTTTCTACTGCCGCCTTATGTTCTCTATGTTTTGCATCATGATATGGGTGAGCTTTATCTTCATAAATTTTAGATATTTCTTCTTTTGCATCTAACGGAGATACAGCTAAACTATTATTTTGTGTATTTTTTGCCATATCTTCTGTTACATCTTCACCAAGTCGTGCAAACATTTTAATAACTGCAGGATGATTTCCTGCTTCTGTATTCATTAATTGTAATATTTCTTCATCACCATAAACTGATAATGCTCTTTTTGCTTTAGCCACATTTTTATCATAATCATAACCCCATTCGTCTTTTAAGTTTTTTTCTGATTCTTTGCGACTTGCATCAATTCTTGCAGGTTGATTGTTCATTTCGTGGTCAATAGTATTTTTTTGATATTCAACTAAAGCATTTACCTGTTCATTATTTAAACCAATTTTATGTGCTACATTTTTAAACTGATTTACTTGTTCTTCTGGCATATATTGTTTATAATCAGTAGGTATAGATACTTCATATTTTTCTGCAGTTTCTGGTCTACCTAATTTATTATATACTTCTAATTTTTCTTCATCTGTTTTTGGTATAGGAATACGATTCCCTAAAACTTTTTGTTGATGAACAACTGTTTTTGCTAATGATTCTACATCTTTAAAATTAGATAATGTAGGATCATTTTTTAAGTCTTCAGATAATGTTGATTTCCAATCTTGATTATCACTTTCAGTAGATCCTAATACAGTTTCTGCAGGTGCAGATGTTTCTGCAACAGGATTATCTTCTGTTGTGGTCGTTTCTTCAATCATTTTTTTGCTCCTTTATTAGATTGATTATTCGTATTATAACAGCTCGTTGCCCTTCCTTATATGCTGTTTCATAAGGACAAGTAACAAACGAACTCCTATGATAATAAGCAGATGTTAAATCTGCTAATACTTGTTGACCCTCATTAGAGTCAAAAGTAATCTGATAAAATTTTTTTAATTCTTTAAGTTCCACTATTCAAGACCTGCAACTTGACTTAATACTTCCTGTACTTGTGGATTAGATGCAGTTTCTGCCGCCTTTGTAGTTTCATTCATTGTTTTAGCTTGTTCTAATGCTTGTTGTTGTTGCATTGCCATTTGTTGTTGTTGCATCCTTTGTTGTCGCATTTGATTAACTTCTGCTTCTCCTCTTAAAATATTTTTAGGCACTCCTAATAATTTTGCTCTTAATCTTACCGCTCTATCGTGATCTATTAAATCCATAACTTCTGGATTTGCTTGACCTATTGTCATTGCTAATTGATATAATCTTTCTACCGCAACCGCTTCTTCCATTCTCTGCGATCGTGCTAATGGACCTACATATTCAATATCCATATTAGCTTCACTAATATTATCTGGCGGTGTCATAAACTGACCTTTTCTAAACATTAATCCAAATACTCTTTCAATTAATGGATTTAAAAATTCAGTTTGAAATCTACCCAAAGTAGGACCAAGAAGTCTTTGCATTAATTCATATCTCACTTGCACTTCTGTAGCTGTCATTTGAGGACCTTCTTGTAATTGTAGTTGGTCAGAATAATACGCCTGTCGTATTGCAGTTCGTAATTGATTTTCTTTCATATCTGTAACTTGCCAATTACTTGCAATTTGTAATGGTTTAACTGCACCATCACTTCGTACTACTGTAATTCCTGCAGGTGTCATTCTTACTCTACCAATTACACCATCATCTGTTACAAGTAATGGTGGATCAATAGCTTTTGCCCACGCTTTTAATCCTATTTCAACTGCTTTGTTTAATGTTTTAATATCTGGTAATGCATTATAACTTGGTGATCTACCAAATATTTCACCTGTTGCTTTTGACCATCTAGGCACTAAATATGGAAATTCTTGATAACCACTTGTCCTAACTACCATTTGATCTTCTTCACAAATATGACAAGAATGAAATGGTAATTTTGTTTTTGATTTTCCTAATGCTCTTTCATAATCTGCAGTTGGTTCTACTGCGTGTATAAATGTAAAACTTTTATCTGGCTTTTCTGTTGATGCTTTTAATACCCTTTCTCCTAAATTTTTTTCACCAAATTCTTGAACAGCTTGTCGTGCTGTCATTGCATATTTTCTATATAATGTATCTACCTGTCCGTTTATATTTTCTTGTATATAGTATTCAGCAATATGTAATGTTCTAAAATGTACACCTTCATCTGGTAATCCTACATCTCCATCTTCTACTAACATTGCACCTGTACCTATAGATGTTAAATCAAGATACATTTCGTGCACTTCTGTATTAAAATTAGATTCATTAAACATATCGTACATACGCCTAGCTGTATCTTCTAACCACAGTTGTACTTCTCTTTGATTGTTTAATTCTTCGTTTCTTAATTTTAAATGAAACCACGCTAATGATGGGGATGTTAATGTACCTTGTAAACTTGCTGCTAATAAATTATTTGCTGTAATAGCAGTTGAATCAAATAATATATCTGTTCGTGCTTCACCTTGTGATCGTGTAAATGTAATATCCGCTTTTCTTGGCATTACATAATCTAATATTTGTTGCCAATGATCTTCCCAAGTCTGGCGATCACTTTCCATTCTTGCTTGTCTTTTTTTTATATAATCAAAAACTTCCATATTAAGACATTGTTGATGTGCCGCCTAATGTAGTTTTTTTAGTATCTACAGGTTCATCAAGACCTTCGCCAGATGTAAGTATTGTTGCATATTGACCTTTTTTCTTTGCATCTAACATTCTTTGTCTTTCTGCTTCTAGTCTTGCTTCTTCTTCTGCAGTTTTATCCGTTACATCTGTCATTGGTGGTGGCATTTGTGGTGATGCTTTCATTCCTCCGCCCATATTATCCTCCTAACACAGTTTTACCAGCATCCTCAAGTGATGTACCTGTTAATGATGCTTTTTGTTGTTTTTTAGTTTGTTCTGTTTTTTTTCGTTGTGCTGTCATACCAACCTGTTCTCTATCTGGTTCTGGTTTTTTTTGTGGCTCTACAGGAGGTGGTGTAACACTTTGACCAAATTTTCCACCTGTTCTTCTTTGTGGTAATCCAACTGATTCTGTTTGTATATTTCCACCCATTATAGATACCTACATTCTTTTCTTAACAATCCGTATATCAAACCATCTGAATATTGCAAGTTTTCTTTTATCACTTTTCTAATCCTACCTTCTTTTTTAAACCCTGCTGATTCAATTAATTTTATGCATCTAGCATTGGTTGGTTTTGTCATTGCAGTTATTCTAACACATTTACACTTATAAAAGCAATACTCAAATACTTGTTTAGCATAACTCTTTCTCATTGCTCTAGGATTATCTAATGCAAGATGCATCCAAATATTATGTCCGTCATAATGAGAAAATATTACTCCTCCAACAATTTTATCGTTTTGGTAATATCCAATATGAGAGTATTGATCGTTTACCCCTTGAATTATTGCTCTTGGTGTAACAAACTTTAGCGTTTCTTTTTTAGACGCTAAATCAGTTCGTGCAATAATCATCCTCCGCCAAGAATAGTTTTAGCAACTTTAGCTTGATCCTCTGTACTTAATAAACCACCTTGCCCATATCCAGATCCCCTTACTCTACGCTTTGCTGCCTTATCGTCTTTTTCTGGCTCTGGAGGTGGAGGTGGTGGTGGAGGTGGAGGTGCAGGGCGACTTGGTGCTGAAAAACACATACTATATTTCCTTTCGCAATCCTATTGCACTTTGTTTATATTTAAGTTTTTCATAAAAACTTACTGTTTTTTCCGTATCTATTTCAGTTGAAATACCTACAGAAATCTCTACACAATTATTATCTTTTGCCCATTTTTCAAATGCTCTAATTAATAATAATGCTGTTCTTCCTTTTCTATATTCTGGCTTTACATAAAACATAGTATCATACGCATAAATATCTTCAGTAAAATAATGTTCTGCACAATAACCAGAAATTAATCCAATGACTTTATCCCCTCTCCACGCTAAAAAACAAAAATGGTTTTTATCATTTCTAGTTGTATTAAATAATTCAAATACTTTTAACATAGATAATTTACTTGTTCTATATCTACTTTCTTTATGAATGTTTGGTACTAGATCTTTTATATATAACCAATCATTATGTTTCATTGATTGAATATCTATACTTACCATTTTGGTTAATTCTTTTTTAAGGGCAACTGCCATTATTTTTTTCCTTTTCCTTTTTTCTTCATTTTTTTTAACATTTTCGATTTTGTTTTATACATTATATCTCCTTAAAAAACATTAAATTCAGAATCAGATTCTATCTGGATCGGTTCGGTATTTTTAACCCTAGCTTTTCGTAATGACATTACTCCGTATCGCATTGCTGAAATAACATCATCATTCATAGGGATAATCTTACCATCCTTTCTATGATACATTCTAATTTCTTCCATAAGTTTATTCTGATTTGTAAAAATTTTCAACCTTTTTGTTTGAAATCTTGTAAGCATTTCCATTATTCCAGCTTCAACACTAATACCTCCTGTGCCTTCTTTCATTCCTGTTTGCGGTGGATTTGTAAAATGTTCTCGCAATAAATTTACACCTTCTTCTCTATATTGCATAGCTAGACTTTTACCACTACCTTTATCGGCTTGTCTGCCATCCATTGGATATACAACAGGAATCCATCTGCTTCTTGATTTTATTGCAGATGCATGAAC
>Ga0098059_1001267_pt1 | contig 12841 bp, 14 predicted proteins | sample 20_taG_FD_92580 | JGI IMG/M metagenome (GOLD analysis project Ga0098059, IMG submission 92580) | Marine viral communities from the Subarctic Pacific Ocean - 20_ETSP_OMZ_AT15318 metaG | ecosystem: Environmental > Aquatic > Marine > Oceanic | place: Subarctic Pacific Ocean | collected 2015-01-19
AAGCCTCTTCATGATAGAGAAGTTGAATATCGGAAGGAAAGAGAAGAGACAAAAACCACTCTATTTCATGCTCGTAACGGTATACGCTACACGGTAGTTGGAAAAGGCGGATTGGAAAGAGAAGTATTGATACCCGTTCACCTGGTGGAAAAACTTGAATCACGCCGATTAGCGCAACCACAGCAAGTTAAAGACAGAGGAGTATTTTACCGTTCCCACTACAACATTGGCGGGGGTAATAATTGGTCCAGCAGCTTCTCTGCTGCATCAAAAAGAACATTGTTCCGTTCCAGTGGAGCGCATGGCGTAAGACACAGTTACGCACAAGAAAGAATGAGAGAGCTTCAAAGAGCAGGGTTATCAAGGAGCTTGGCGTATAAAACGGTATCTCATGAGCTCGGCCATTTGAGAGAGGGAATTACAAAAGTATATTTGCGTTAAACTGAGCTATTATTGAATTTGGCATGCCAAATTGAAGCGAAAAGAGGGAAGGTTATGGGACCAGTAATTGTCAGCAATTTAATGATATTAGCAGTAATAGCCTTTTGGGCAATATTTTTTAATAAAACACTGGGTAGTCAAAAGGATAGCAAGTAACTTAATGACTATCCAAGCTATCCTGATTTCCTCTATCCCAGTGACACAAAGAAATTAACCACATAGCAATTTCCATGATCTTTTGATCGTAATCTTCATCAGATATATGTGACACCGTCACACTTTCTGACGATTCCCTAAAACTAATAAAGCTTTCCATTCGAACATCCCATTCTTCACCTCTTTCATTTTGAACGCTGGTCATAAAAACAGGATGTGAGAGTAAGTGATGTACCAGTTCCTCTTCTGAAGAAGGCTCAATATCTTCATGCAACCACTCTATATTCGGCAACTCATCTACCCCTTTGAGTTGCATTTTGTATATGTAGGCCGCAGGAAAATAAGGTCTTAACTCACTGTGTCTTCTAAGGTGATGAGGGTTCATAGTTGAACCCTCGAATTAGGCATGCCTAATTTTTTCCTTAATAAAGCAACTCCAGACAAGAGAATAAACATCAATCCAGTGCTTCCGCCACTTTTTTCACTGCCAGTGTCACCGCCAGAGTTGGCATTATCATTGTCAGTTAATGTAATGGTAACGGTACTTGTCGTCACTTCTACACCCGCCCCTTCAATAACAATATCAAAAGAAGTATTGCCAGATTCATCATCTGAGTCATCCAGAATTTGAAGAATGAGTGTTTTTTCAGTTTCACCATCAGCGAATGTCAATTCTTGATTTAACTCTGTGAAATCAGTACCCGCAATCGCAGAACCAGCCACCGTGTAAACTCGTACAACAGCCGTTCCTTCAGAACCACCACTTCGAGTAACCGTAAGTGTTACACTGCCAGCAGCTTCAGAAACACTAGTCGCTGACGCGCTTAACGCAAATGTTCCAGCATCAGGCTCTACCGCATCATCGTTATCAATAATACCGACATTCACGCTCTTAACATCGTACTCAGCAGTTTCACTAGGGCTATTAATTTCAATAGTCAAACTTTCTTTCGTTTCTGCTTTTTGGTCATCAACAGTCACCAAAGTAACCGATTTTTCAACTTCACCTTCAGCAAATACAAGCTGTTCATTTAGGACAACATAGTCAGACCCAGCCACGGCACTACCAGCAACGGCAGAGACATTAACAACCGCCTCACCAGTACCGCCGACGCGACTTACAACATACACACCTGAGTCACCTTCATTCAACTCTGAAGGCCCAGTAACTGAGAACATACCAGCCGTGCCAGTTTGAGCGCCATCAGCAACATTTACCGTTGCAGTAACCACATCACCAACACTCAACTTATAAGCATATTTCATGGTAACAGAGAAAGATTCGGTACTTTCACTCTCACTGTCTTTTACCATTGGGTAGACCACTTCAGCAGTGGCCGCACCTGGTTCAAACTCTGCCAGAACATAAGCATCAACAAAATCAACGCCCCATTCAGCAGTATCACTTTCCGCGAACAATTTAACCGAGGCCACTTGTGACAAGTCACCATCACGTTGCAATGTAATCACAACTCCATCTTTTTCATTGCCTGAGAAAGCAGTTTCAGCAAACGATACAACACCTAACGCTTCAACACCTACACGGCGCTGTGTTGTTGCGACAAAGTTTTCTTCCAGAACGCGAGCATTATTAGCGGTTGATTCATTACCGCAAGCCTCACCACCACTTGAAAGCTCAGGTGAAGAGTAATGGTGCAAAGTCTTAGCCATTGGTGAAGCAGAATACATAAGAGTGTAATTACCGCCACAGGTCGTTGCTCTGGCATATTCAGGGCCTACATATGCCTTAGCCTCTTCATGGTTCATACCTAAAGAATGACCCACTTCATGTGCCAAAGCTGTATACATAGTAGGTTCAGAGTTGTCATCGAGTACAGAAGCATACTCACCGCCAATACTGCCTAATCCAAGTACAGTGTCTTCTGGCCTTTGCTCTCTAACGTACACAACCAGATCCGCTTTCCACTTTTCTTGATAAATCGAATACTCTGGATTGCCTTCATTTAAAGCAGCCAATGAGAATAGATAATCGGCACCATCTTGCACGATATTACCGTCTTCATCGACCACATCCTGATAAGGTACATCGTCATCAATAGACTCAACAGGCACAATATCTTTTATCGCTAACTGGTAGTCATATCCATGTGTGCGATAAGTTTTATTTGCCAATTCAAACCACTTTTCAACACGCTTTGTTGCTTCATATTCACCGTGCTTAGCAAAGTATGAGGGCTGATAGAAAACCACTACATCAGCGACTACCCCACTGCTGTTTTCATTACCTAGAGACGCAGTGTTAAACGACCTGGTATATGCATATTTTGGTAAATTTTGTACATGAACTTCGTTTACTGAAATAGCGCGAACATCATTAACCGAGGCATTCACATTAGATGCTGTTAATGCCGCAAATAAACTCAAATTAAATACTGATTTTTTCATATCAATCTCCTACATCACGATATAAAAAGTATAACGCTGCGTAGTACCTAGGTCAATGAAACAATCAACTTTTCAATGTCTTTTTTTTGTACATCTATCAACGTTGGTAAAACCTGCCTCATCATGTATCGCCTAACTTCTAAAGGAATGCGCTCCATGTTGTATTCTCTGGTTTTCATTACTCCTGGCCATGTTTTGGAGTAGGATGTGCCACAAGCCTCATTTAGCCGGTTAATGCCTGCAATTTGTGAATCTCTTTTTTTTTCTATTTCTAGCCAACGTAGAAAAAGCCCATTTTTTTCCATAATTATCCCAATATTAAAATTATTCTAACAACCTATTGCTTCACCATTCTTGATTTGACAAACAGTAGCCCAGACAGTGAATTCTTTAGTTCTATTTGACGGTACATGAGTAACAGAAGCCGTTGATACTATATCGCCAACACCACCTGTTGTGCATTTACTACCTACTCCAGTACATCCCCCAGACCATACAACATCCCACTCTGCTGAATTAGAAAATTCATAATTTTCTCGGCCTAAATAATCCCCAACCGAGAAATTTGCCTGTCCAAGTTTTGGGTGTTCAACTCGACCAAAACAACTTGAATAAGATGCCTTATCAAATGCAAGAGTGTCTACCCAGCAACCATGAAGTAAATCATTGAACGGGTCTATTGGTGTTCTGTTGTCATAACGGATATTGACGCTATCACTAGCAGTTCTGTCGCTATAGTGACTATTAGTTACTATTAGCGTTGCAGTGCCTGTTGCTGAAGCTTGTGGGGCAACTGAAGCTGAAACGTTGCATGAAGGTGAAGCGGTACTTCCTTTTGATACTGTACCGCTGGTACACCCAGTGAAATTAAGATTTGAGCCAGATGTAGCCCACCGATATGAGCACCCTTGCCTACAATCAGAAATAGTGCCTGTTATTGTGGAAGAAAAACTACTTCTATTGCCAAACGCCGTACAACTTGGGCAACTAACATCAACTGATGGAGTCTGTGGCAAGCAGTACTCTGTTACATCCATACAATGATCCAGCTTATTACGCTGCTCGGTAATCAAAAGATGGTTGTTATTAACAGAACTTTGAGGCGTGTAAAAATCATCATTGCTAGTGTACGAACCACCGCTAAACTGGCTAGCGGACACGGTATCAGCGCTTAAATTTGAACCACTTACACTCCCTATATTGGCATTATTAAAGCTTGCCAGTGTGACGTTAATTCCTGAAGCATTCAGCGTCTCCTGGATAGCTAACTCTGATGCAGATGCATTACCTACAGATGAACTATCAGACTCGACAACATTAGTTTGAAGGCGATTATTCACCGTTAGATTTGATGCAGATACAGAACCCGTAGACGCATTACCAGAAGTGCTACCGCTCGATGCTTGCACTGTCTGACCTTTAAAGCTATTGGTATCGATACGGTTACTATCTAATTCATTAAATGTCGATGTACCAGAGCTCGATACCGATGTACCTGAAGCACTATTTGCCTCGCCACTATTAATATTACCTGTAGTAACATCTAAATTAGTCACATTACCGTTAGATGATGACAGTCTGTTTAACTCTGCCGTTCCTGTAACGCTCATATTGCCAATAGACCCGCTATTTGCTGACACGCTATCAAAATTACCATTCGTGCCGTTCACCGTGCCATAAGTAAGCGTATTACCACTTAACGTATTCACAGTACCTGTTCCATACGACAATGAATCACCTGATAAAGAACTGATATTACCGCTATTAAAGTCCAAGGTATTACCGGATACTGAGCTTATAGTGCCTGAGTTGTAGGTAAATGTATTACCGTCAAGTGCAGTGATTGAACCATTACCGAACGTGAGCCTATTACCGCTCACTGAATCAATACTACCGCTATTATAATCCAGTGAGTCACCGCTAAGGCTATTGATTGCCGCGCTATCAGCGCTTATAGAATCAAACTGGCCGATGTTTGCTGAAACAGAATCAATTCCAGTAATATCGTTGCCATTACCAACAATATCGCCATTCATAGACAGCGTACCGTTGGCTCTCACCGTTCCAGCATTAACATTTAGCTGATTACCCGCATAGGTAATACTGTTATTACCTAGTTGAACCTCTTCAGTGTTAATTCTTTCTATATCGGCAGTGGTAAATTCAGCATCATCGAAAGTGGCTCGTTGAACATTAAGCGAACCAATATTAACCAGGTCATTATTGTTAATGTCCAAGTCAACTTCTAACTGAGTACGTTGCGGATTATCAGGGTCTTCTACTCGTTGTAAGTAATCGTCATAAAGCGCTGACTGAAAAGGTCTATTGATAGTTGCCGTAACAGTAGTCCCAGCTGACGAACCACCTGGAATCTGGTTTGCTACTGCCTGTGCAACTCCTTCTTTCAGCAAATTAACTGTAAGCGTGTAGTCGTCTCCTACCTGTGTTCCAAAAATAGCAGTGCAAAACGATGATTGGAAAACACTTCCACCGCCGCAGCGAGCTGCATCACCATTGAAATAACCGGCTAATGCCAAGTCATTTAATGATGATGGCCAAGACATATTCTCACGGTAATACTTAGTTAAGGCACTAGCTATCTGACGTAACTCTTCAGCTGATGATTCATAGGTTTCCCTAACACTCTCTGGCTGTGACATTCGGGTTTTGTAATACACAGTACTACCCAATGCCAAAATACCTACAAGGGCTATCATGAGTAACGCACCATAACCCTTTTGTTTTTGTAGCCCTTTCATCACACAAAAACCCTTTCAATAAAGTGTGACTACGTCACAGATAAACAACTGATAGAAATGTTATCGATGCAACGAGGATCACGACTCGAATTAATACATCAGCCCAATCCATATCGCCCTCGATTACTTCGTTATACATACCCATGAGACACATTCCCGAAAAAATGACGGCCATAGCAGTTAACAGCCAAGTCAAAAACATCGAAAAGGTGACTGAATCTACACCAAGTGTCGCACTAAAAACTTCCATCTGTGGCCCCGCTAATAGTCATAGTCAGTACCGTGTAAATTTCTATGCGCCTTGGCTTCATCAGAAGTCATATGCTCACCAGAAATGTTGTAACCTCCGACCCCATCAGAAAAGCGTTCAAGGTCTTTCTTTTCTTTTCTGGCTCGCTCTTCTTCGTCATCAGCAAAGAAGAAAATTACGGTTAGAGCTTTTCCCAACCATCCAACAAATTTATTTTTACTCATAATGACCTCTCATTTAGCATCAAGAAGCTGCCCCTTTAGTTGCAGCTTTCTTAGCGCCACTAGACATTTTTTTACCTGCGGCCTTACCAGCTGAGGCAGCTTTACCTGCACCACTTTGTCCGGCACTACCCGCTGATGAAACACCCTTTGTCTTAGACTGTGCGATGTCAGCTCCTGCCATACCAACCCAACCAAGCGCCATAGTGAAGAGCGCAGGACCGTAAACGAAAAAGAAACCTGACAACCATTGTGAAAGCATTGCCTGGTTGATTCCCAAACTACCGAAAAGGACACCGCCAGAAGCTTCAAGCAACGTGTCATCCACGAGTCTCCCCAACTCCCAAAGAAACGGCCAGAACATAATGCTGGCAATCACAGATGCAAACGTTAGAGCATGCTTTGCTTGAAAAGAACCAACGAGCATTGCAGGCACATATGCTGTTAGCACGACCAATAAAATCAGTGGCTTTGCTAAAGGCGCTGCAATTTGGAGCATAGATGCACCGGCTGTTTGAGGGATGGAACCAAGTGCGACCCCGATGGTTCCTAGGAACCTACCGGCATAATCCATGAATCCAGTATCACCAGAATCAAGCCCGTAATCGGATGCACCGGTAAAACCAAAATCTGACGCTGATTTATTCGTAAAGAAAACCTGAGAAACAATTGCATCACGCTTATCAAGGTAAGCATCTTCCTCTTCGACAGAAGTGAACCATCCGCGAATAATTGCCCAAACACCGTCCTCTTCCTCTTTTATCCAATTAGGAGTTGCTTCAAATAAACGATGTCTTAGTGAGTATTCCCGATCACTATCAACACCAACCCACCATTCGCGGCAAGTTGGAAATCCATATCCAGCTGGAAGGCTTTCTGTTTCAGAGAGCGCATTTGACGAAGTAGAGAAGCCGTACCTTGCCGTTCTGGAATAAAATCCATCACCGCCTTTATTATCGTAAAGGCCGACTGTCTCGATAAAGCTTCGATGACCAGGCCAAAGGTATTCTTCAGGAGGTAATACGTCTAATTCAATACTCTTACGACGTGCCGGCCAGTAACACTGCCTTACAAAATCAGACACTTCTTGCCGCATACCAGGTGGAAGTTGTGTGGAGGACATTTCAGTGCGAATTAAGCGAATATCAGTAGCACACGGTAAACGGCTCACAGACTCATTTTTAATCGCCTGAGAGACTGCTAACGTGACCCAAATAAAAGGTGACACGCGAACACGCTCACCATCGATAACCGCATCAAACCTTTCCTCAAGTACGCTTGATGCTCGTATCGCTTCCGGAGATTCGTTATCACTTTCCCTTAATGCTTGAGAAACCTGTGCTTCAGCAGACGAACAAGCTTTTGGGGTAGGTTTAATATCCGTTACCTTAAAGGTAACAGAAGGTACAACCGCTAGTGTGAAAACAAACCATACCGCGAAAATCTTATATACGACCGAGCGATAAGTAGCATCATCGTACCCCTCAAGTAAAATACGCTCAGCCCCTTTAAATAAAGAGAAAATCAAAGGGATTAGAATGATCGCGGAATCAGATAGAACATCCCACAATATCGATGCAGCTTTAAGGCCTAATGCAATTCCCCAAGCGTCGATCAACGAGTCCAGAATCATAGCTGGCCCCGCTAGACAAATAAGATATAAAAAAGGTTAAGGCCTACGACTAGTAGCAGTAACCAATGAAGTAAGCTGACAGCTTTGACCGATGCAGCTTCAAATTGCTCATCAGAAACATCTTCAGGTTTTGGAATGCGGGTCCGGATATACCAGGCAGCAAATCCTTTTCCAAAAAAAAGGATAAATACGCTTAACGCGATACCTATCAATTTCAACCCACTCCAATCCCGAAGGGATTCAAGTCCTGAAATAACACCTTCCCCTGAAGGGGATAAAAATAGCGATCCCAACTGAGACGCTAAAATAATTAACAACCAGGGAGCGATTAAGAAAACGCCAACCCAAAATAATATTTTTTTCCAGCCCTTCACGACTAATCCCCTCTGTTAAAAAAGAGAGGCGCGAAGGCTCTTAACGACTCAAGTGCTTTCGCGCCAGCTTTTAATTACCCTAGATAGTGTAGAGCGTGACACTGTCACATCTTTACATTGCTCAAGCCAAGCCTGAACTTCTACCTGGGTAGCACCATGCTTATCCAACAGCTCAAGAATTTCTCCTTTTAACTGCTCTAGGGGGCGCTGTTTCCCTAGATTTTGTCTTACGAGCTTAAGCTCCTCGCCTAGACCCGACATACAGCATTCCTCATTACGTATAACGGGCAGCTCGAAAGCGCCCTTGTTCTGTAAAAACCCATTAACATACTAGCATAATCCCAATAAGTTGCAATAAAGTTGCATAAAAATCCTACTAAAGTTTCAAGCTAGAGAGCCTTATAAAAGCTCAAAAGCCAACTTAAACGAAAGTCAAAAATAAATCCCCGAAAAACTAGGGTTAGTGAAAGGGGGTTTTTTTGAAGCTACTACAGCATAGCTATTTCTATCTATATTGGAATGGCCAACATAGAGAGAAATGTCTATATCGTGATCTAAATAAAAATTAGGCATGCCTAATTTTAGAGAATATGCAAAGACCTATGGACTTGTGAATTTACGCTACGCGCAACAGCCTAACCGTATGGACAAGCATATGGATAACTCATGGACGGGCAAGCCGACCACAAGTTACCCACACGCATTGCCCACACTCACGGCTTAATTCACGAATTCCACAGGCCCAAAAGAATAATAAACTACTTTAATTCTTTTATTCTGTTTGAAATATAGAGGTTTTTACCCTCCTACCGGACATCTCTGTGGGGGGGAATATATAGAAGCGGACCTAATTGCCGGATGACCTATAACCTCAGACCAATAACGTCTAACCGTTCTCTCGCTCCGGCCACAAATCGCAGCTACAGATACTTGAGTTAGGGTGACATTTTGAGTTAGAAGCTCCCTGGCAGCTCTTAGGATTCGACTTAAAGTTGATTCCGCTTTCTTCTTGGCCGTTGACTCAGCCGCAGCTTGCCTAGCGGCCTTAACTTCTTCAGGAGTGAGTTTGGCTTTGTCCTGGTGTAGAAATGAAACATCCATACCTAGTTGGCGTTCTAGATAGTCTGCTATCGAGTCCTTTTTGTATTTATACAGCGTTGTTTTCGCCGTCTTCAGGTACTTGTTGAGCTCTTCATCCGTTAGGCCTATATGACGCTCATTGAGCTGTCTCACGCGCTGATATGCAGCTTCCTCATCCTGAATGTGTCTTAGCGCCACAAATAATATAAATGCCGTACTATCGCGCATCCCCTCTTTCACTGGGTTCGCATTTATATGTTGAAGAATGTGCGTGTATATCTTGAACCACCATTGCCCTATCGTATGCTTCCCTCCATTGGGTTTTTTATATACGTTCGGATCTTTTGGGGGTGACTTACGGGGTTTAACAGGTGTTGAAGCTGATTGAACTAACGTTAGGTGTTTAGGCTTTGCTGTTTCAACATTTAAAGACTTTGCCAGCTCTTCAAAGCTGAACACATCGCCACAAGAATAAAATTCCACAGTTCGTCTAGTCGAGCCGTGTCTTGTACCAGGCATCCTAAGCACTCGTGCCGGATCTTTACTCGCGCCTAAGTCTACATGCCAAAGGTTTCCACCTTTCAACTTGCTAACTAAAGACGATGCAATATCGCGCCATGCAGCAACACGCCATTTATATGCATCAACACCGCCATACATCCAGTAAAGATGCACACCACCAGAGCCTGATAGCACATACCCTGTTGGCAAAGGAACGCCCTGAGATTCGAGCTGGTTAAAGACTTCACTTACTACTTGAGCCTCTTGCTCTTTAGATAAAGACTTTTTGGTTTCCCTGGTAGTTCCTGCTGGCGTATTAATATCAATTTCTAACCAATTAGCATGCAGTGAAGCTAACTGTTTAGTATTGCGCCAATCGAAGAATTGGTTAGGCGACACAAAACAGTCTATAGAACAATCACGCCCTATAGATGCATCAAGATAAAATTGAGACAGCTTGCACGTCTTCTTACCTGATTGACGAGTACCAATAGCTCGCCAAGGCGAATCATTGTCAGCTATACGATAAGACCATACGTAGCGGCAATACGCTTCCTTACCAATTCCCATCAGCTGATTGAAATCAGTAGAAGGACATTTACGGTAAAGCTGTCTTATTATCTTCTGGTTATTGTCAGCTTCGCTCTTTATCAAAGTAACCTCGCGGTACAGGTTCAACTGTACTTATTGCCGCGAGCTTAGAGGAAGTAAATGTGGGGAACACGATCACCGAACGAATAGCGTCCGCCAATCGAACGAACAGTGTTCGTTTGTTCGATTTTGAATTGACATCAAACACAGGACAGGCCATACTTATCCAGACTTTTAGGGGTTTTTGCTCTGTCAGGTTTGTTTGCAAGCACATTTGACTACTCCGCTAAGCCCTCTGTAAAACCGCTGTTCGCACCAGCGGTTTTCGCTTTTCTGGCTTATTGAAATTCTACAGTTACACTTTTAAAGCCTATTTCTCTGGCATCAACAAGCGCGCCGTTTATTCTTTTATACAATTTTTCTTGATCAGTCCTGGCTCTCGTTATTTTTTCTTGAGCTCCATTCAAGCGCTCAAATACCAGTAACCATCTATCTTGTTCCATAGGAGCAGGAACCACCGAAGCCTTCTTCAAAAGCCCCTCATGGTACAGTTCTCTTAAAATTCTTATTTCCAACGCCCGCTCCTCAAATACAAATGCACGATAATGCATTTGTATGAGCATACCAGATAACTAATCATGATCAAGATCTTTTTTTTCACACACAACAACGATCTCAACATGCACAAAAGAAAACTATTTACATACTTATTAAATACATATAAAGTACTTAAAATACACTTTATATATACTTTATAAGTTACTAATAAATATAAATCAGGAAGGTCATATGCAAGTGATTTCTGTATGGTCCCCGAAGGGAGGGGTCGGAAAAACAACTTTAACAGCGCATTTAGCTGACTGTTTAGCCGTGCAATACGGTAAGAAAGTCATAGCTTATGATGCCGATCCTCAGTTGGCACTTTTCAATACATACAAAAGAGGCGGGTTCGCTTTTGATGTAACAGATAGTTATCCAAGCGAACGCCCAAACTGTGATTTCTTTATTGTTGACTTCCGACCAACTGCAAATCTAAGTAGCCATGAAAAAACGATTATCCAGAATAGCTCTGTAGTTGTTGTTCCCGTTAGAGCATCTCGCCTCGATTTAGATAGTGCGAAAGCAGTCAATAATCTAGTTCCGGAAAAGCGAGTTATCAATGTTCTAAGTTGCTTCGACAAAAGAGTCAGTGATCAAAAAGAAGTTAAAACTCATTTAGCACCAGAACACGAGCTAATTAGTTACTTAGCAATATATGCAAGAACCATGAATGACTACAAAACTATTTTCACACGCGACACCGATAAATTAAACGGAACAACCAGAGCCCGAAATGAAGTAAGAACTCTGGTTACGAAAATCCTGGAGAAGTCTAATGGCTAAGGACTGGATAAAAGAATCAAAATCTGACTCTAAGAGCAGCTGGGAGTCAGGTTCAAATAATAAAGAAGTAAAAATGGGCAGACCTTCTATTCCTGAAGAGAAAAAAAGGAAGCCCAGGTTTACTATGAACATGAATAACTCTGAATATAAATTAATAGAAGAAGCAGCTGAACAGCTTGGTATTCCAGTCGCTGTTTATATAAGGCAGCAAGCACTATTAGCCGCAGAGAAGCAAATATCGCAAAAAAGCTAATATATTAGAAGTGTTTTAGAAGTACTTTATAAATATATATAAAATACTTTATATATTTATTTAATTGATTCTCAATTTGGCATGCCAAATTGAACTTCCCGCTCTCTATAGGCACATTCCATAGCCTTTTTTTGGCGACTGTGACACTCTTAGTTAAAAGCCAAAAAGAACACCTCTGTAGCCCCCAATTTTAAAGGGGTCTCTATTAGGCCTTTTCTTTTGGTCCTATATTAATTTATCTTGTATATATAGCGCAGTGTGACATGAATAATTTGGTTCATAAATACCTAAAAAAACACGGACCAGCTTTGAGCTCTGAAATAACGGAGCACCTAGTTGTAGCGGCCTGACATCTTATTTTGCCTGACCCGATTTTATCAGCATGTTCTGACCCACAATCATTGATTCTACCCTATGAGGCTGGCTCACTTTAATTAAGAATGGAACCACATTGATTAACACTGGGACTGATTTCATCGGCTTGGGCCCACTTTAATCGACTCTAAATTGGCAGTCCTGCTTCACGCATTTCAGCTGTCATTTCTTTCGCTCTATTTGGTTCTAGCCCTCCAGAGAATAATTTTCTTATTTCGGATGGGCGATAGCGGAATTGTTCAGCAATGACGCGCTCATTGTAACCATGCCTGATAAGTGTCGGTTCAATTTCATATATGCGGCTAGACAGTGTTTCCTCCAAAAGGTCAACATTGATAGGTTTTATACCGACTTTGTAAGCTTCTTCTAGGGCTAATGTTAGATGTTGTTCTACCTGAAGAGGCGTACTGAGATGTTC
>Ga0098059_1001268_pt1 | contig 12838 bp, 10 predicted proteins | sample 20_taG_FD_92580 | JGI IMG/M metagenome (GOLD analysis project Ga0098059, IMG submission 92580) | Marine viral communities from the Subarctic Pacific Ocean - 20_ETSP_OMZ_AT15318 metaG | ecosystem: Environmental > Aquatic > Marine > Oceanic | place: Subarctic Pacific Ocean | collected 2015-01-19
GAATCTCAGTAAGGGCTTCTGCTGTCGCCGCCGTCTTTACACTTAGACCCGCCATTTTCTACCTCACAAAATAATTTATGCTTTGACAAATAAAATTATGCGAATCATTGCATCAAAGTTGTCTACAATTATATCAATCACTTTTATCTAGCGCCCCATCGGCACTTTCCTCCTCTTCGCCCCGCTCTTCTTCTACAATCTCATCAATGGTATCGCATACATCAGGGATGCTAACTCCCGTGGTTACTTCAGTGGCTACGCGACCCACTGCTCTGATTCCTTGATAAATACCGGAACAATATAGCTCTTTGTTTTCAATCATTTCTTCGGAAACTGAACAGCTAACAAGGAGAGGGAAAAATAACAATGGCATTAATTTAAGCATCTTTTTCAACCTCGTTTAGCAGTTTGTTCATTTCTTTTGCTTCCGCTGCGCTAATGGTAAATCCTTCCGTTGTCTCCAAAGGCTTTTTTGAACTCAGAGAAAGAGTCTTTTTTTTTGGCTTATCCTTTAATCCAAGATCGCTTTTTGCTCTCTCTCTTTCATTAAGGAAACAGTTAAGCCTTTCCTTGTAGCCCTCCATAAAATGATCGGATATAGCTTCATCTTTCTCTGACATAAAATCATCACGCTTATAATCTTTGCTGGGGTCTATGCAATCCTCGCCAGCGTTAGAAAAGTATATGACTGTTTGGCTGCTTGAGGGTCCGTAACAGAGCCTTGGGACTCTAGCAACCATATCGCTACCGGATATTAGAGAAAATTGCTTGTCCAGCCCCATAGGGCGCTTAAAGCCCTTAAAAAAGGTATTCGGCTTCCCAAAGGTTACAAGGTTAAGGTTAGGATGTTTTTTGTGAAGTTTTGCCGCTGTAAGTTCCGCCAGCGCTCCACCAAGACTATGACCACAGATGAGAGTCCGCTTTTTTGGGTGAATATGCTTTTTGATCTTTCGCCAGATAGAGGCATGAGCCATAACAAACCCGCTGTGACATAACCGACCCGCATAAGGAACTGGAATTGCCGATAAGTTAAACAACCAATCCCTTAATTGCTGCGTACCCCTAAAGGCTATTACATCAATAGACTTCCTCTTTGCTATGTAAGCAGTGGTTGAGGTAAGTCGGGATTCTATTTTAATGCAGTTGCTAATTTCATCATCGTAGGCTTTCATTGCATAGCTACAGCCCATGCGGAGGAGAACGGGGTCTATATTCATCGTGGCATCCTATTGGCTATCATTTAAAGGGTTATCCAGAATTTGTTGAATCCTATCTTCCAAATCATCACGGACCGCTCTCAATTCTACATCAATTTCTCTCAAACTGTCATTTACACGCTCTTCAAGGGCATACACATCATCGCGCAACTCTCGTGTAGCGATAGCCACCGTGTCATCTGCGCCCCTTGCAACATCCTCAACAGTCGCAACATCAACTTCCACTCTGTCAATCTGCTGGTTCACGTTGTTAAGCAGTCTTTGATTTTGACTTGTAAGGTCATCAATATCCTGTCTCAAAGAGGCTTCTACTGTGTCAAGGATGCGCGATTGATCCGAGAGCCGTGTTTCTAGGACTGCTAATGCCTCATCGTAGCCGCTAAAGTCAGGGCTAACGTACTCAGTTATAGCAGTTTCAGCATCAATCAAGCGCTGGTATACCTCAAATCCGCCCCACATAGACCCGCCAATAGCCCCCAACAAGGGAACTATAAGAAGTATTTTGCTGCCGCTTATTGTAGCCCCGCCAAACTCCAACTCTGTTTTATCGTTCATATTGCTGCCCCACTAAATCTTGGAACCTCTGTGCGCCCTGTCCTTGCAAGGCTCTGACGTTACCATCTATAGGCGCATTTCCACCGTATATCTCTCTGGATTGATACCACTGCTGTTGATCTATAAGGTCTATATTGTACGCTTCTACGCCGTCAACTCTACCCATCAGAAGAATCGTTAAAGATTGATCATCAAATCCGCCAGAGTCCTGCATCCCCTCTAGCTGTGAATCTTGTGCTTGTTCAATCTCTGCGCTGGTCATGCTTTGTATAGCGTTCTCCGCTCTACGGACCGTTTGTTGTTCCTCTACACTAGGAGGAGCAACATCAAATTGCCCAAAGTCTGGAGCTTGCTGGCTTAGGAACTGCCCGACACTCTGACCTGCACCTAACGCATCATTAAAATCTTGCTCAAACTGCATTTGCTGAGCTGAATCGCCTAAATCCTGCGTAGCTTCTAGCTCTTCGGACTCCTCGGCTTCCTCAACCTGAATGCTTGATGTTTGCGTAATAACCTCTTGTTCTGTGGCCTGAACATCAAAAAAGCCCGTACCTGCTTGCTCAAAAACTTGCTGTTGTTGCTGTTGCTGTTGTTCTTGTTGTTGTTCTTGCTGCGCTTCCTGCTGCTGCACTTCTTCCCGTCTGACTTCCTGCATGGCAAGCTGTACATTACTTGTGTCACCGTAAACCGCATCTATTTCAGCAACCGCAGTAGAGGCAGCTTGTTCTGTTACCTGTAGTAGCTCAGATTTAATGTCTAAGGTGTCAACGGTAAAATTGCTTTGAGTGGTGCTTACAATGCCTACGCCGCCATAGTTAAAAGACATATCCACCGATTCCGAGCTAGTAAAAGAGCTTTGGGATTCCATTGTACTTTGCGAGCTGAAAGAGCTTTGAGCGGCAAAAGCGCTAGTCTGAGCTACAATGTTTAAAGCAAGACCAGTAACATCAAGAGGTGAGGCCGTAGGCTCAACTATTGCTGCCACCTCTTCTACTTCCTCTATAATTTCCTCTTCAATGACCTCTTCTGCTTCAGCAACCTCTACAACTTCTATAATTTCCTCTTCTATAATCTCTTCTTCTACTTCTACAATCTCAATAATCTCTTCGGGTTCTTCAAAGATTTCTTCCTCAAAGATTTCTTCCACTTCCTCAATAATCTCTACCACTTCAATCTGCTCTTCAAAGACCTCTTCAAACACCTCTTCCTCAAAGACCTCTACAATGACTTCTTCAAACACTTCTTCAAACACTTCCTCAAAGGTTTCTTCAAAGACCTCTTCTATCTCATCAACTTCAACAACTTCCACAACCTCAATTACAGGTAGATCATCAATTCCATCATCACCATTAAACCCAAAATCATTCCCACTAAAAACATCGTTATCAACCACAACAACAATAGTATCTTGCCCAGTATTATCTTCATCATAGCCATCTAGGTCATAACCGTAAAAATCTTCTTCGTCATAACCAAGCGCGTTATCGTCATAACCCAAGGAAACCATTGTGCTGGCATCTGTTGTATTCGTGTAATCTACTGCGTCATCATCGTCATCAACAAAGTAATAGTCAGTTACATCATCCCCATCCACCACATCTGTGTACTGATCTGTGGCGTTTGAAGTAAGAACAGTGTCCCAGTAACCAGAACAAGAAACATCATAGCTGGCATCTGCCGCACACTGTTGCGCTGTGTATGCCGCCTCATATCCGGTGCATTCAGAGCTATACAAAGCGTTAGCGTCACACTGCTGGGTTAAATAGGCCGCATCGTAGTTGCTGCAAGAGGTAGAAAAAAGACCATTAGAATTGCACTGACTAGCAAAAGAAGCTGAATAAACACCGCCCATTTCTATTTGATTTGTAAAAGTGGCATCCCAAGAATCCCACGTTGGATAAGCGTTGCTCTTGTCGTAGAAGCGATAGGTGTTGTGGTCTGAGCTAGTGTTCTGCTCTCCGATTAATACATCATGTTGAATAATGTCCAGCTCTCGGTATCTGTACTCGTAGCTGTCGTTTTCGTACAGGATAGCCTCAAAGCTGTTACTGGAGTTTCGGTAATACTCCCTCATGTGATACCAACCGAAAACCACATAGTCATCAAATGCCTTAAACAACATTTTGGAAGCATTCCCCGTAGTTGTTTGGTTGGCATTACCCGCTATTAAATCAGTCCAAAACGGATATAAAGTCTGATCTCTATACGGGAGAGGTTGCGGCGTAAAGTCATTACAGTTAAGCCCCGTAAAGTTTATACAACCATTAGTGGACATTTTTGCTCTGGTGTAGGTGTTACCCCAAATACTAAAGTCAAAACCAAAGTTAGGACTCCACGCAGACACGCTGTCATCACCAGAAGTCAGGTTAGTTGTTCCTGACATTCCGTAAAGATCAATCAAGCCGTTAGAGTGCGCGGTATATACATCGGGATCGCTAGTGCTTGCGCCATAGGCTGTAGAGCAAAACAGCAACGCTACTAACCACCTCACCTTCTGTTGCCTCTTCTTCCGTAACGCCTGTACTCATAGTCAGATTCTAGCTCTTCCGGCTCTTCTGCTTCCGCCTCCCAAGCTATCTGAGCTTCTTCGCCTATTAACCCTTCGTAGGGGCAGGGCGTTCCTGCCATACGCATAGCGTCAAATACTCGTTCGTCCTGACACATCAGGCTAACCGCAGCCACGCGCATTCCCATGTCATAAAGCGTTTTGCCTAACTTAATTCTTTCGCAGTTTTCATCGGTAATAGAGCGACCCCCAGAGAAACCGAATATCTGCGTTTGTATTGCTCCTGAAACACCAGTAGTACACAAATCTTGCGAGTAACTGGAGCCGATACTTGGCGCTATTGCGCTGGGCGGCGGTGATTCTATTCGTTGAGTTACCCGCTGGCTGCTCGTTGATTGGCTTGTGTTGTTGTTTGTATTCGTATTGTTAGCCGTAGAGCTTACTTCGCTGTTTGATTGGCTAAAATCGTTGTTAGTGCTTACGTTATTACTGCTGGAAGTTTGATTAACGGTTGAAGTGTTAGTGTTCGTATTGGTACTGGTGTTCGTGTTATTAGACGTTGTATCGCCCGTATAGGTAGTATTGTTGGTGTTGGTGTTATTGCTTACTGACGAACCCGTATAGTTCGTGGTGTTGCTGTTATCCGATGTTGAGTTATTCGTATTGGTATTAGTTGAATTATTCGTTGAAGTAGAGACGTTGGTGTTGTTATTGCTATTGGTGTTTGTGGCCGCAGATGTTGAACTCGTTGTATTGTTATTCGTGTTCGTGGTGTTACCCGTATACTGAGTAGTGTTGTTATTAACATTGTTTGAGTTAGTTGTGCCATCGTAAGTCGTTGTGTTCGTATTTGAATTAGTGTTTACGTTAGTGGAATTATTCGTGTTAGTTGAGTTATTGGTGTTTATCCCAGTGTAATTCGTATTGTTGGTGTTGTTATTAGTATTGGCATTTGTGTTGGTGCTGGTTGACGTATTCGTATTTACGGACGTATTTGATCCCGTGTAGTTCGTTGTATTGCTGTTCGTATTGGTGTTGTTGCCCGTGTAAGTCGTTGTATTTACGTTAGTATTATCGTTTGAGTTGGTGTTTGTGTTGACGTTATTGCTGGTAGATGTGTTCGTGTTGACGGATGTATTGGTGTTTACGTTCGTATTATTGTTGTTATTTTCAGACGTATTGCTAGTGCTAGACGTATTAGTAGTCGTGATATTGGTGTTTGTATCCTGCGCTAACAGGGGGAAGCTCGCTAAAACGCAAGCTACAAAAAGTAATTTTTTCATCACGCACTATGACCTCCCCCCGTAAATTACAACGCTTTTATTCTATCTATTTCTGTCTGTATTGCCGTTGTAAAAGTTGAGCTATAAAACGAATCAGCCGCATAGCTGGCTTTTTCAGATTCTAATTGCGAGGCTCTAGGATCAACCCAGCCACTAACATCGCCCCATGCGCTGCCATTATAAGTATGCTTGCCGCCCTGCCATCCGCTAGGAGCAGTCACACTTGAATGAACTTCGGCATTACTTGAATCCAAATCTCCAATATTAAAATCAACTGTACCGCCCGTATTTCCTCGCACCGTAGTATTAGGGCTTGCAGTTAAATCCACCGTTGCATCATCATGTAATATATAAAGAGATACATTATCTGACTTTCTTGTGATCGTCTTGCTCATTTTATGAGTCTCCGTTTAAAAGTAGTTTTGATGTTGAAATTGCTAACCCTGCGCTTACGCTACTGCTAACAGTAGTTATTGTTCCATCATTTTGTACATAATAGCTAGAGCCTGTGGTTAAACTGCTTAGTCCTGTAATTGTTCCACCCTGTATTACAACTGTTCCTGTTGCGGAATTAGAAATAGCTGCATCAGCGATGCCTAGAAAGTTTGTTGAAGTGAGATTCGTAACTGATGCCCCTGCTCCCTGACAGGTAGTAATCTTATTGTCGGCTGTGTCAGTAGGACCATCTTGATAGGAAATTTGAAATAACCCAGAATCTCCGCAGTAATCTATACACGAATCTTTATATAAAGGACCAGTTTCTACCTCTACCTGAGTATCAAGGGTGCAAGTCATAGAGCCTGAGCTGCCGCTAACCTGAAAACATCTAACCATATTACCTCCGCTAGTAATATGGTAAATAACGGCAAATCGGGTTGTGTTATTAGGGTCGCCAGCCACATCTATACATCTTACCCCGACAGCATCAAGTGCGTGGCTGCTCACATCAACCTTCGTGTTTTTTGTTCCGTCTGATTCAATAACCCTTACACAGCCATAGTAAGGACTGCCCTTATCCCTATAAGCTATAACTAAGTGTCCGGTAGAGGCATCATACGCGCCTCTTGCATCTTTTCCCGAATCATCATTACAATTTGTATATGTCACCGTACTACTAACCGTTGTACCGCTATAAGTACATTGCAAAACTGTTGGAGTATCTCCTGAACCATTTAAAGAGATTATTGCAAATCTTCCGGCAGTTGCGGGATCAAAACAACAATCTGTATGCTCTGGACCACTGTAATTGGAAAATGCCTGACCGCCTCCGACTGTAACGTCCGTTCCAGAGACAGTAGCCACTCTTGCTTCAGCGTAATTAGATGCGTTTTTGTAGCCAACGATGTATTTGTTATCTGTGCTGGGATCACCCGCTAAGAAAAGATAAGGCCGAGAGGCTGACTCAACTGTTAAAACATCGCCAAAAGAACAGGTCGTTCCGTCTATAGTTCCGACTCTGGCCTTTGGATAACCCCCGTTGCCATCTTGGTAATAGACTAAAAACTGCCCTGATACCTTTCCGCAAGCCACTGATACATAATTCGCCTTATTAGAGCTTTCAAATTCCGTTTCGTCCCCCACTGAAACAGTGTTTCCTGTTCTGGTTATAACGCGAGCATAGCCTTTAGCACTAGAAGAGTAGACGATTATTGATTTTGTTGTGTCTGTTGGATGCGTTGCCAAATCTGAAAAATAAGCCGCTCCAAAGCTGCTACCAGACCCCCACCAAGCAGCAGCGTTTGCCCCGCTTGCAGGAATCGTTTGGCTTGTTGCGCTAGTTCCTACTTCCGTGATAGTTCCCGCACTATTAAGAATAACAGGCTTCTTTGTTGCAATGGCTCCGCTGGCTGTAGCCGTAATACTCTTTGCCGAGGCTCCTGCTGGAAGTAAATCAGAAAGATTGCTCACGACTGATACTCCAAGTTAATTGATGTTGCTGACAGGGCTTTGCCTATCTTTTTACCCGCACTTGCCGTGGTTATTGTCCCGTCATTTTGTACGTAATAATCAGAAGCCGGAGTTAAGCTGCTTAATCCGCTAGAGGCTATTCCGCCTTTAATTGTTACGTTGCCACTAGCATCGTCAGAAATAGCCGCATCGGAAATGCCTATGAAGTTTGTTGCGGTGAGGTTGGAAGAATCCACAAAATAAACAACTGAACCTGCCCCTCTGTAAGCAGAAACAAATTTATCCGCGTCTGGATCATAAATAGTATTCTGCCCAGAAGATGAATAAGTTACATCCCCTGTAAAATTAAGAGCAGTACCAAACGAGATAGAGGTTCCTGAAATAGTTCCCGCAACAGCAAAACCATCAAACGTGGTTGATGCTTCAGTGTAGGACACCACAGTTTTATTGCCAGTTGAGTTATAAGCACAAGCTAGATTGGAGGTTCCTCCAGAGTAAAACTCCGCTTCTGCGCCAAATGTTATTCCGGTTCCTGAAACAGTCCCGACTACAGCTTTACCTGCTCCGCTGATTGAATAGGGAACTACCGCTTTATTAGCAGTTGTGTCGTAAGCTACCGTTGCGCTGTTGGTATTAGCAGTTTTAAATACAGCCGCAGTGCCGAATGAGATACCTGTTCCGCTTACCGTACCGACACTTGCCGTTCCATAACTTGAGTTCCCATCGTGCTTGTACACAAGAATCATTTTATTTTCATCAGGATCGTGGACTAAATTGTGCGAACTTGTTTGGTTGGTTTGAAAAGCGGTTTCTGAACCAAAAGAAATACCTGTGCCGCTTACGGTTCCCACAACAGCAGTCCCGTAATCTGAATTACCATCATCCCTAAACGCTATTACTGCCTTGTTTGCAGTTGAATCAAAACCAATTCCTATGTTGGTGGTACTGGCAGCATTAAAATTAGCCTCCGTACCAAATGATATGGTATTAGCAGACCCATCAACCGTCCCTACAATAGCTTTTCCGTAATTTGAAGCACTACCATCTCTATAGGCAACAACTACTTTATTAGCATTTGAATCAAAGGTGGCGGCAATAGAAGTTGTTTCCCCGCTATTAAAAACCTGAGGGTCTCCCCAAGAAAGCGATGTCCCAGTTACGGTTCCGACAGCAGCAGTACCATATTGCGAATTTCCATAATCCATCCAGACCACTACAACTTTGTTTGTGTTTGTATCATAAACAACATTTACATAGTCGGGAGTACCCACACTCCCAAAAGATACCGGAGTACCTGCGCTACTATTTGATGATGTTATAGGACTAATTGTCCCTGCACTATTAAGAACAACAGGCTTACCCGCAGCGCTAATTGCACCATCGGCAGTAAAACTGACCTGTTTCCCTGCTCCAGCAGGAAATAAATCGGAGAGATTCGTCATCCTGTGTAATCCTTAATATTAATCTGGGTTGTACTAATAGCTTTGCCGATGAGCTGTGCGGGAGAGGTACTGGTGGTGGTCATCGTGCCATTTTCCTGAACGTAGTAATCAGAAGCCGTAGTCAAAAGTGGACCTTTTGGCGAAAAGACAACTCCAGTACCATAGCTTGAATTTCCCACATCTTCGTAAGCAATAACCACTTTGTTAGAATTTGAATCAAAAACGGTTGCCGTTTCCTTAATGCTGGAAGTTTCAAAGACAACGGCTGTATCAAAAGATATGGACGTATTACTAACAGTCCCTTCTATGACTGTTCCGTAATTAGAATTGCCCCCATCTTTGTACGCTATTACCGCTTTATTTGTACTGGAGTCAAATGCGGCTGAGAACCAATCGTCCCAACTCTCATCAAAAACAACAGCAGTGCCGAAGGATATATCTGTTCCTGAGACGGTTCCTACTATTGCCGTACCGTAGTATGAGTTTTGCGCGTCATTGTAAGCTAGAACAACCTTGTTGGAATTTGAATCAAAAGTAGCCGCTGGGTAGTATATATCAGCGTTTTCAAAAGTAACCTCGTTCCCAAAACTGATGGCCGTTGAACTAACAGTGCCAACTATTGCATGGCCTTTGCTACCATCACCTGAATCCTGCCAAGCAATAACCACTTTGCCAGCATTTGAATCAAAGGTAGCAGCCGCCGCCTTAGCAGTGCTTCCTGAGTCAAACTGTACCGCAGTTCCAAAGCTGATAGACGTATTGCTAACAGTTCCTACGATAGCTTTCATAGTCCCTGTTGAGTAAACAATAACTACCTTGTTATTTGAAGAATCAAAAGTGGCTCCCATGTAATAACTGTTGGCACTACTAAAAACGACAGGGCTTCCAAAACTAATACTTGTTCCATCAACAGTACCCACGATAGCTGTTCCGTAATTTGAGTTACCCGCATCTCTAAAGGAAATAACAACCTTGTTAGAATTTGAGTCAAAGGCGATGCCAAAGTGTGCCGCTTCTGCGGCCTCAAAAACCACAGGAGTCCCATAAGAAATTGATGTTCCGCTTACAGTGCCGACTACTGCTGTGCCATGTTCAGAATTACCCCCGTCTCTATAGACAATAACCACTTTATTAGAATCTGAGTCAAAGACAGCTCTTGTGTGATCAGCGTTTGCTGATTCATAAACAACAGGAGTGCCTGCCGAGCTACTAGCAGGGTCTCTAGGAAGATCAGAAACAAGGCTTCCCCATGTATTAATTGTTCCGCTTGCTGAATTGGATATTGCGGCAGGAGCAACGCCAAGTAAATTAGTAGCCGTGAGGTTTGTTTTTTCGTAAGTTCCTGCTACTTCTGTTACAAAAGCCCGTTGTGGCGTAGAGGCATCATTAGCTTCTGCCCATACAGAAATAAAGCGTCCAAAATTATTAGGGTCATTTGCCACGCCAATACCCCCGCCACTGGTATTAACCTCGTCGGTATAAGTGTGGTTTGGAGTAGTAAAAGTTACAGCACCCGAACTAATTGTCCCTATAGTTTGCATAACATCCGCGTTGCCGATGCTACCAGTGGTAGTTAGATGATTGATTAAAAATTTGCCAGAACCCCCTCCAGCACAAGCTACTCTTGCCGGAGCCATGCCAGTTTGCCCAGTAGAGCCTATGCCTACCATTGACCCAAAAGTTATAGCTTTTGTTGTAGTATTTACCGTCCCTACATATCCTTGCCATTGTCGGGAAGTGTTACCAGAAGGACCATAACCAGCGGTTATTGCTAAAAACTGCCCAGAAACATCAGTATTAAAACAACCCGTATGCCCTATACTTTCTCCGTAGGACATAAATACAGAGGCAGTATTAGAAGTAATTGTTGTGCCAGACACAGAAAGACACCTAGCCGTTCCATAACCAGAATTATTAGGGTCACGAAAAACTGTAACAAAAATTCCTGAATCTTTTGGAGAGGCAAATACAACAGGACCGTTGATTTCGGATGATCCTGAGCTGGGAGTATGTACAGTGGCCGCGCTACCAAAGGTCATTGTAGTTCCACTTCCAGAAGCCAACGTCATCATTATTGCTTTAACATATTTTACGGAAGATGGCTCATTCCATAGAATCATGTATTGATTTTCTACATTGGGGTCTGCTGCGATTTTTCCGTAAAAACCAGCACCCTCACCAGAAGAAATAGTAGCGTCAAATTGTTGCGGGGTTCCTACAGTTAATCCAGTAGCCCCATTAAAGACAACTGATACAGCCATCCCTGTAGAGCTTGCGCCCCCATAAACTATTACAAATTTTCCCGCATTATTAGGGTCAGCAGCCATACCCAGCATAGATGTTACGCCAGAAGAAACAATAGATACTGGAGTGCCTAAACTAACAGAAGTGCTGCCCCCTGAGTTAGAAACCGTACCTACAATTCCCTTTATATAACCGTTCCTTCCCGTACAAAAAAGAAATTTATTAGTATCTGCGCTATCCCAAGCACAATCAGATGGCCTGCACCACTTATGGATGTTTGCCGTACCTTGAGACCCCGCCAAAAAATCGTTAGTAGATATAGTGGTTGTATCAAGTCCTGCCTGACTAACAGTCCCATTGCTATTTAAGATAACGGGCTTTCCAGCAGCTATAGCACCGCTGGCGGTAAACTCAGTATTATTTTGACCACCGCCCGCAGGGAGTAGATCAGATAAGTTGCTCACTCAAACGCTCCACCCTATTGTTGAGTTGATGTAAGTCATTACAATCTCAGCAAAATTCTTATCAAACGTAAGGTCAGAAGCACTTGAAGCTATCTTTGATGAGTTTCTGCCAACGGTAAAAGAGGTTGTGGCAGCAGCGCCAGTTCCATCCTTGATCGTTACTGTATCCCCAGCACTAGGAGACGCGGGAAGAGTAATCGTGATAGACCCTGCGCTTACAATAACGTAATCCCTGTTTACGGCTGTGTAGTTACCGCTTTTGACTAAAGGCGTTATAGCCCCAGACCCACCGTTAGCAAAAGGAAGAGTACCAGTAACACCCGTGGCTAAAGGAAGTCCTGTTGCATTAGTCATTACCCCTGACGCTGGCGTCCCCAGAGCTGGTGTAACGAGCGTTGGACTAGTACCGAATACTGCCGCACCTGATCCAGTTTCATCGGATACAGCCGCTGCCAGTTGCGCTGAAGAGAAAGAACCTAGTACGGCTGCATTGCCCGTAGATGTAATATGCCCTGTTAAATTTGCGTTAGTAGTAACACTCCCCGCAGTTAAGCTCGCGGCAGTTCCGGTTAGATTGGTAGCTACACCGGATGCAGGTGTTCCCAGAGCGGGAGTTACTAGAGTTGGAGATGTAGCGAATACTGATGCCCCAGAACCCGTCTCATCAGATAAAGCTGCCTTTAATTGAGCAGAGCTAAATGATCCTAAAACAGCCGCATTTCCTGAAGAGGTTATATGCCCCGTCAGATTTGCATTAGTAGTCACGGTTCCCGCAGTTAAACTTGCCGCTGTTCCGGTTAGATTAGTTGCTACGCCTGACGCTGGAGTACCTAGCGCGGGAGTAACAAGAGTCGGGCTTGTAGCAAAAACAGCGCTGCCCGTACCTGTTTCGTCAGACAGCACCCCCAGCAATTGCGCGGAAGTTGTAGCCGCAAACTGCGAGAGGTTCCCCGCTGTGACAGCGTAACCGCCTGTATCTATAAGATAACCAAGGCTAGTCCATGCTGTTGATCCAGTACCGACTTTTACCTTTGAAGTATTAGTTTCAACTCCCAGCTCTCCTTGAGCCAGAGTTGGATTTGCGCTTGTCCAGTTTGACGAGGTATCCCGTCTAATTTGAATAATATCAGCCACTTGCAGACCCTCCATCTATACTTTGCAGGGCTAAGTAAGTTGAATTAGAAAACCCTCCATCGGCGTGATTGCCAACTGCTCCCCA
>Ga0098059_1001269_pt1 | contig 12838 bp, 12 predicted proteins | sample 20_taG_FD_92580 | JGI IMG/M metagenome (GOLD analysis project Ga0098059, IMG submission 92580) | Marine viral communities from the Subarctic Pacific Ocean - 20_ETSP_OMZ_AT15318 metaG | ecosystem: Environmental > Aquatic > Marine > Oceanic | place: Subarctic Pacific Ocean | collected 2015-01-19
AACCGACAGCGCTGGCAGCACAACGGTTGCGCCTCTTACAGTAACAGTCACAGACGCGGCAGGCGCGGCCATACAAGACGCGCGTGTGTATATTCGCCCCAGCGGTGGCGGTTCAGCGATCTTGACGGGCTTAACAGATGCCAGCGGTGTTTTAACCGGCAACTATACCGGATCAACGCCTCAAGCGGTTGAAGGATGGGTGCGAAAATCAACGCTTCCTGGCACGCTTTACAAGCAATTCTCGATAGCTGGCTCGATCGCCTCAACGGGCTTTTCTGTGACGGCGCTCATGACGGAAGATGAATAATGGCCGTCGATTACACAGCTACGATTGATGGCAAAACCTACGGTTTCGACTTTGAAGACCAGCGAATAGATGTTGATGCAACAATAGATGTTTTGAACGTTGTTGACTTGTATGAGGCAATCAAAGACGCGCAAGGCTCGCTTGCGGGCATGACTTACGCAACCATTGCGGACGCTGAAGGCCTGGCGTCTTTGTCGGCGGGGATTAAAACGTTCTTAACGGTCAGCTTGCGCACGGCTTGGGAAGTCAACACGCTCAAAACGTCCGGTAAGTTTGAGGTTTCGGGCGGTAACTTGATCAGAGCGGACGGCGCAGACCCGTTCCGTGATAACAGCTTAATCACTTACATTGCGTTTTTGTCTCAGGCGGGCATTCAATCAGAAAGCGGCGTCAGCGGTTTAACAACGGCGGAATCAGAGACGCTAACAACGTTAAACGCATTGATCGACGAGCTTCACAAAGTGCATGGCCTAAGCGCAGGCAATCCAATGACGGTGACGCCAACAAGCCGAACGGCTGGCAGCATATCGCAAACAATTAGCGGCGACGGGGAGACCACTACAACAGTCGCACGCTCATGAGCGCGCTTGGCATAGCCTCGCAAGGCTTACTTAGTCGCGGATCTAAGCCAACACAAAGCATCGCAGCGCAAGGCTTTTTGGCAAGCGATGCGGTGGAAGCCAGGCGCGGCGGATCTGGTAACGGATGGCGCGGCTATAAAGCGCTTCAAGAAACGCTGGATAACAGACCAGGCGGGCCGGTATTTTATAGCCCGCAATATTATGCCAAGGCCGAACAGCTTGGCGAGGCTGAACAAACCGAACAAACGCTTGCAGATAAGGTTGCGAGCACATCTAAAAAGCTTGTTTATTTGGCTTCTGAGCGCGCTGGAGCGAAAAGACAGCGCAATAAGCTAAGAACCCAGCTCAACGCAGAAAAACGCGCTCTAGCCGCCTCTATGGCGATTGTAGAGCAAATTGCGGCAGACATAACACGCATGAAGCGGGAAGAAGATGACGCCTTAGCGTTGCTTCTCTTGCTTGACTGAATCGCAGCTAACTCGACCGGACGGAGTTAGGGCCTGCGCTCAAATAGTCCGGGGTCATCGTGGCACCTTAGCCCATGCTCAAACCACGCTTATTTAAAAGGTAGCGCTAAATGAACCTTGAAAATGAACCGGCTGACGATCTGTCAGACGATGCCCTTGATGTACTTAACGAAATGGATGAACCGGAAGGCGATGCAGATGCAGAGCTTGAAGATGAGGCCGATGATATTGAGACGGAGGGCGACCCAGACGGCGACGATTCCGATGAGGAAGACGAGCAATCTGAAGAGGCTAGTGGCGAAGACGATCAGCCGAAAGGCAAGACTCGGACTCAGAAACGTATAGATAAGCTAACCCGTGAGAAAAACGACGCACGCCGGGAAGCCGATTATCATCGCCAACAGCTCGAAAACGTTCAAACTCAATTTGATAGCTTGCAAAATCAAATCCAAGTAATGCAGCCGACCCAGCAACAATTTCAGCAGGGTATGCAGCAAGGGCTTGACCCGCAAGAGGTGCAAAGGCTGGTTCGCCAGCAAGCATCGGATCAGGTTGAGCAAGAGCGTTTCACCGCGACAGTTTCGGCAGTTAAAGAGACTTTGCAAAATAATGACGCTGGTGAGGCTTTAACACGCCTTTCTAATCCAGCGCTAACCGCTTTTGAACCGGAAGCCTTAACAGCACTTAGTGAGGCAAAGTTTCCGGCAAAAGTTGCAAACGCAATCGCCAATAATGAAGAGGTGTTTGATAAGTTTGCAGCGCTCAAAGACGGTGTTGCACGCGCTCGCTTTATTGATCGTTTAGACGGTCGTTTGGAGAGTCGCGCAACTGCAAAGCCAAAATCTAAAGCAAAGCCGACGCCTCGCGTTCGAGGTGCTGCGAAGCGACCTGACAAAGATCCAGACGATATGAATCAGGCCGAATACGAAGCACATGCAAGAAAACAAGGCTGGTTGGAGTAACACAAAATGGCCAATGCAAATTTAACCCCGAAGAAAATTCTTCGACAATTTATGGCGCACGTCAAAAGCGATTTGATCATGATTGATCATGTCCACCGTGACTATGATTCTGAGATTGCCAATCGCCGCGAAGGCGATACGGTTTACGCTCGCGCGCCTTTGAACTTCACGGTTCAGAACGGCTCAACATTCGTCAATCAGGACATTGAGCAGCGAGAAATTCCTATCACTGTCGATACGCGCAAGCATATCGGCTTTACCTACAGTGATGATGATCTTCAGCTGTCAATGCCTGAGTTTGTTCGCAAGCATTCTATGAAGGAAGCGGCGCGCAATATGGCGACTGAGATCAACCGCGATCTCCTGGGCCTCTATGATGGCGTTTACAACTGGGTTGGAACGCCCGGTCAGACCATCAACACATTCCCAGACTGGAACAAGTCGCAGCTTCGGCTTGATCAAATGGACGTGCCATCTGCGAACCGCTACGGCGTCGTATCTTCTGAGGATGGCTGGTCGCTGGTTGATAACACCACTGCGCTTTCTGCGGCTGACGAAGAAGTCATTCGCGCGCGGCGTAAGGGTATGATCCACCGGGACGCGGGCGGCGCGATGCTCTATCGTACGTCTCACGTTCGGTCTCATACTGTCGGCAACTATGCCGGGACGCCGCTTGTCGATGGTGCGTCACAAGACATCACATACGCAACCTATAAAGCCTCTGGCCAAACGCTTGCAACTGATGGCTGGTCGTCTGGTGCTTCAGCTTTGAAAAAAGGTGACGTGTTTACGATTGCGGGCGTCTTTGCCGTGCATCCAAACACCAAAGACACGCAGACGCACTTGCAACAATTTGTTGTGAAGGCGGACATTTCTGATACGTCTGGTGACAAAGAGCTGTCGATTGAGCCAGCAATCATCACATCTGGCCCTTATCAAACCGTTAATGAGGCTCCTGCGGATGATGCGGCGATTACCGTGATGGGAACGGCTGGTGCGACCTACAAGCAGAATTTGTCATTCCACAAGAATGCTTTCCTGTTTGTTCCTGTCCCGATCAAGGTGCCGGATTCTGCGGTTGTAAAGGCGTCGGTTACTGACCGCACGCCCAATCACAAGCTGGATGGTGCTTATTCGGGTACAGGCTTGACCTTCACAATGGTCAAGGAGTTTGACGCAAAAACTTATGAAGAGATAACTCGTATTGATACTCTTTACGGCAAGAAGGTCTTGCGGCCTGAGCTGGCAACCCGCGTGAGCGGCACAGCCTAAAATTAGTAAATTGAGGCGGGGCTTTGTGCCTCGCCTTTTACTTATTGGAGAAATCATGGACGAAGCATTTTTGAAACAGTGGATGGAAAAGACCAACAAGCGTCTTGATGCGCTCGAGGTGTTGAAGGCCAAGCCTGCGCCTGCGCCTATCCCAAAAGTTAAAAGCTCAAGCTATCCGCGCTGGATTTATCGCCGCGAGCCGGTTTCGGGTGAGGTGCAAGCGCAACTGATTAAGAACGAAGCGGACATGCCAGCCGATGGCGCATATTCTGATAGTCCGGCGAATCTCGAAGCCGCAGAAGAGTTTAAAGCGGTTGTTGAGCCTTCTCTTGACGAGATTGAGCCTGATATGGATTTAGAAATCCCGCATCCTGGCGAACCTAAAGAGGCCCGCAAAGAGTCTTCTGTTCCTGACGTGACGGGCGAGGTTGAGTTTGTCTCAATCCCTGATGATTGGGCCGAAATGCATCACAAGTCGCGCGTTAAGCTGGCCAAGCAATTGCCGGGCGGTGAAGATGTTGTGACGAATGATGATGCGATTGCTTTGATAGAGTTGGAGCTGGAAAACCGTGGCAACTCTGACTGATTTAGCAAACGGCGCACTAGAGCAGCTTTTTGTATTGGAAGCAGGTGAAACAGCCGATGCAAACGATTTGGCTTTAGCGCTCAAAACGTTGCGTCAAGTGCTGGCGCGCTTGCCAGAATATGGCGGCGGTCAAAAGCTGATTGATGTATCAACCAAGCTTTCAGCCAATGCGGTAAGCGATCAACGTGTAATTTGCCAGGGCACCGGCCTAACAATTACGCTTCCAGAAGATCCAGAAGACGGCGCGCGTGTTGGTGTGTCGCTGTTGACGGGCACGGCTGACGTAAAGTCGCCAGATCGCAAACTGGAAGGCGCAACGGCAACGGCAACGATCAGCACTGATACAGTGTGGATTTATCGCGCTGCAAGTATCAACTGGGTAAAGGTTACAGCGTTAGCTGATGGTGACGCTTCGCCTTATGGCGACGACGCTGACAGCGCTATTGAGTTAATTACGACGATGGAGCTTGCGCCTAAATTTGAAATTCCAATCAGTGGCGAGCTTGCAGAAAACATAACGGAAGCGCGCGTTTTCTTGCGGTCTAAATACACAAGACCGCCCGAGCAGCGATGGCGCTCAAGTGTGCCTTATTCATTGCAAGGCCCGGCGCGGCTTCGGAGCTATAGATAGATGCCGCGCGCTAATTTAGCGTCAAGCCATTTCGAACGAGACGAGGCGGGCGAAAGCGAACGCATTCTGATCAACATGTATCTTGAGGCGAACGCGGGCGACAAGGCGCGCCCTATGCGGCTGGCGACGACGCCTGGAAGCATTGACCGGGATACGGGCAACGTCATTCAAGGCAATATCCGCGCATTAGCGCAATCTGATGCGTTTGCTGACGGCAAGGTTCTGATCCTTGATGGCACGACGCTTCGCACATGGATTCCCAGCAGTGGCACATTCGGAACGATAACAGGCACGGTAAGTGGTTCAGACCGGGCTGATGTGGCGTTCACTCAAACGGAATTGGCGATCCTATCTGGCGGCGTCCTGTATGTCTCGGACGGGTCAACAATCGCCGCTGCTGGGGATGCTGATTTTCCTACGTCAATCACGAGCATAGACGTAATCGGCCAGCGGATTGTTATGACCAGTTCTGCCGGTAAGTGGTATTGGACCGAGGTTCTGGACATAGACAATATCACGGGCCTGAGCTTTTACAGCGCTGAGTCGCAGCCTGATAACCTGGTTGCTGTGCGCGTCATGGGCGAAATCGCTTATTTGCTTGGCGGTGAGACCATAGAGCTTTGGTATAATGATGCGTTGAGTAGCACTGACCCGTTTAGCCGGGCGTCTAATGTGGTTGCACGCGGTTGCCTTTGCCGGGATGGCATACAAGAGATGCAATCGACGCTCATCTTTGTGGCTGAAGATAGAACGGTTTGCACGCTGGTTGGGGTTGAACCGTCTGTCATCTCTGAACCGTGGGTAGTGCGCGCCTTGAAAGGCGTTGACGCGGCGGACATTATCGCCAGCAAGTATGAAGACGAAAACCACGCTTTCTACATCCTGAACACGCCGAATGACTGCATGGTTTATGACCTTGCGACGCAGAAATGGCACAAGCGCAAATCGAATGGCTCTGATACGTGGGACTTTGTGCGGATCATTTCTGAAGGTGACGCGCATTACGCTTCGAAACGCACAGGCACGGCATTTGTTGAATTGAGCCGGGACTATGCGACGGATGAGCAGGCCGACGCGAACACGCTTGGCACGGACATAACGCGAGAATTCAGCGCTCATATTCCGCATGATGGCGGGCGTCCTGTTTTGGGGGCGGTTCACATTGAGGGATCGAAAGGGCGCGGCAATGCGGCAGGAGATGGCTCTGATCCGGTTATAGGCTTGCGAGTAAGCAAGGATAACGGCAACACATGGTCAGCCCGCAGAACGCGCAAGATAGGCGCACAGGGCGCATATGATGAGCGGACCAAGTGGGAGCGCAACGGGCGCGGAAAAAGGCCGCAAACGGTGCTGTGGTTCGATACGGATGAGCCGGTCAAGTTTGACATTACCGGCGTTGTTTGGGGGCAGCGCAGCTAATGGCGCTTTCTGATCCGCTTGTTCCAGATAACACGTTTGACCCAATCCCGCGAGGCCGGGTTGTCGATATACGCACGGGCGCTTTGACGCCTGGTTGGCGCAATTGGCACGAAAGCAAAGGCCGACAGCTTGGCGAAATCATTTCCGGTGTGGACCGCAACAGCGAGAACATTGTCCAGCTGGAGACCGATTACACGGCGGCTGACGGGGTTGTCACAAGCGCATATATCAGCGCTGACGCGGTGGTAGCATCTGATGCGGAAAGCGCACGCGCGACACTCAGCACGACGCTGACGGCGGCTTATCAAGCTGCTGACGTGGTGATTGAGAACAGCGCCAACACTTACACAGATGCAGAGATTTCGACAGAGCAGACGGTAAGGGCAGCGGCAGACGCAGCCGAGGCATCGGCCAGGACTTCACTGCAAGCCACGCTAGAGTCAGCAGACGCAACGCTCCAATCTAATATTGATAGCGAGGCCAGCACAAGAGCGACGGCGGATAGCACGGCGGCGACCGATCGCACCACAATTCGCTCAGAGTTTGCGGCGGCTGATACGGCTGTGGCATCAGCGGCTAACACTTACACTGACGCAGAAATCACGACAGAGGCGGCAACGCGCGCGGCGGCGGACACAGCGGAAGCTACGGCAAGGGAAACGCTTGAAGCCACGCTTATTAGCGGCGGTGCTGCCTCGCAGCCTTATGGGCTTTATGATCTTTCAGTATTTACGGCTTCACGGACTGGTGACGCAGATAGTGTGGCAGATTTGACGGGCTGGACTCAGCTTACCAGCGATGCACGACTGGGGCGGGCTATACAGGCCACGGGCGATGGTAGCGCGGCGGGCAATGTTCTTTACCAGAAATCTTTAGCGCCATTTGATCCATCTGCAATCTGGTCTGTTAGCGCAGTTGGCCGAGCGGCTAGTTTTGGAACTGGGTCTGAAATTACATGGGGTGTTCTCGTAGAGTTTTTGAACAGCAGTTTTAGCGCAATTACATCTAGAGCATTTTACGCCTTTGATGACATCACGTCGCTTTTTGTTGTTCAGAATGGCGAGCTTGAGCTGAAGGCAAGTGACTTGAGCTTAGCGGCAGGTAGCCCAACCACGCTGGCGTATATACGGTTCGGTCTGGCAGCTAACAGATCAGAAGACGGAACAATCATTCTCAGCCAGATGCGCGTGAGGGATACCGCGCGAACCGCGACTGTTGAGGTTCTGAAAACCGCCTTTGTTGACAGCAACGGCAACGCTTATGCGGGCATACGTCTTGTCGCTGCGGCAAGCGGTTCTGACCCTGCCATAATTGAGCTGACTAGCGGCGATGGCGGTGCTGCGGTTCGACTGGGCGGAGATACAGAGATTGACGGGGATCTGGTTGTCAATGGCACGATTACGGCGGATGCAATCGGCTCCAATGAGGTGACGCAGCCTTATAGTGACGAAAGCTCTAGCGTCACGATGGCGGCAGATAACACCTATGATGATCTTGTTTCATTTTCGGCAACGATTGCGAGCGGTGAAGCCGGGGTGCTTTTGCAGGCTTCCGCGAATATGTATCACTATTATTTGCCGGGATCTGGTGCCACGCAGGTAACTGACGTTACGGTTCAGCTTTTGCGCGATAGCACAGTTTTGGCCGAATCCGTGTTCAACATGTCGCCGCTCTATGACTCTGGCAATTTTGGCCGTCAGCCGGTTGCCTTCACGTATTTCGACACGACCGTTGGCACGCAGACCTATAAGATGCGCGCCAAAATGAACGGCAACACGTCCGGGGTACAGACGACGAAGGCAGATTACGCATCTATCACAGGGCTAAGGCTGAAGCGTTGATGCGCGCCTTGCTGGCGGCTCTGCTGCTGTGTGGATTTACCCAAAGCGATAAGGTCAGCCTAGAGGAGGCGGGCGTTGTTCGCGTCCAGTTTGTCCCCTCAACCCATTGGGGGATTGATAGAGGGCAGACGGCGAGGGCTTTGCGAACAGACGGCGGCCAGAAGTGGATTCTGGTTAATCTTGATGCCGACCAGACGGATTTTGAAAGTTGGTATCTGCACGAAATGGCGCACCATATCGCATGGGAACGCCACGGCGAAGACATAGCCCCGCATGGGCCTGAATTTAGAACAATCTGCCGCGAATTGGTCCGGCAGCGCACTAATCACTTTTGCAAAGGGTATTGACTATGAATAACGTCCTATCAGCGATAGACGCGCTTGAAGCGGCGGTTTCAGATTTGAAGTCTGATCAATCGCTATCGTTTGACCAGATTGTGCAAGTCGCGACGCTGGTTAAGCAGGTAGAGCAGATGACCCCAGCCTGGCGCATAGAGTGTTCCAGGTTTGCAAAGGTGTCGGCTCCGGCTCCGGTTCAGCCTGCCTTTGTTGATCCGTCAGACATTTAATCACTAACATATAGGAGGGCTTGCAATGGCTTGGGAAATTCTCGCGGCGGCTGGCATCGGAGCCGCAACGTCGCTTTTCGGCGCTGACAAGCAAGGCGAAGCTGCGAAAGATGCCGCAGAGGCGCAAGCCCGTGCATCTCAGCAGCAAATAAACCTGCAACGCGACATATATCAAGATCAGCGCATGTTGCAGCAGCCCTATTATCAGGGCGGATTGCAGGCCATGTACGGCGGCGCAGGTCTGATGAATCTGCTAGGTCATGGTGCAGGCCCGTCGCAAGCTGTGCCAAGCCAGCAGACGCCGCAAGCTCAAATAGGGACCGCGCAACCGCAAAACGCCTTTGCCGACTATGCTAGCGGAAACTATGGGGTGCAAACCCCGGCAGAGCAGACATCAAACCGGTGGCAGTCCTATCTGGACGCTAACCCGGACGTGAACACATATATCAATGCAAATCCGCGCGTTTTGAGAGAATTTGACGGGGATCGCCTCGCAGTCGCTGAACACCATTACAATGCTTTCGGGCGGGGTGAGGGTCGCGGCTTTGGTGAGCCTGCGGCGCCAGCATCCGCCCCAGCAGCTGCATCGCCGGTTATTCAAACGACTGAGGTTGCGCCGGGGCAGTATATGCCGACCGGAAAGCAGCCTGACCAGATGGCCGCTATGGGTGAAGCTGCGCCGCAAGAGGGGCCAATGACGCAGACGCTGCGCCAGACGCCCGGTTATCAGTTTATGCAGGATGAGACACGCCGGATGCGTGAAGGCAGCGCAGCGGCTCGCGGTGAGCTTTTGAGCGGCAGTGCGATTGCGGAGGCTGACAGGCAGGTTCTGGGCCTTGCGGATCAGACCTATCAGCAGTCAGTCAACAATCAGTTCAACCTTGCCAATCTGGGCATGGGCGCAGCGGCTCAAATCCAGAACGCAGGCACTAATTTTGGGATTGGTGCAGGCAATGCAATGGGCCGGGCGGGTGACGCACAAGCAGCGGGTTATTATGGCCGCGCGAATGCCTTTAACGCGGGCCTTCAGGGTGTTGGTGATGCTGTAATGGGCGGTGTCGGTATGTATACCGGCGCGGGCGGGGGCGGTGGCGGAAATAATCGGTCTTTCACGTTCGACCAAACTGGCGGCAACCGCACAGGGTGGGTCTCAAACTAATGCAACAGATCTTCTACAACCCCGCACAGTCCATGAATGCCTTTACTGCTGGTGAGCAGTTGGGCGAACGTCGCCGCAAGCGCGAAACGCAAAACGTGTTTTCCGGCATGATTGGTAACAAGGATTACGAAGGCGCGCGAGACTATGCATATAGTCGCGGCGCTATGGATCTTGGCGGCGCTGCTGACGGCGTTCTGGCTGGTCAGGCGCAGCAGGCGAAGACAGCCGAGAAAGAGAAAATGCGCCAGCTTTACGAGGTATTCAAGTCGGTTAGGGCTATGGACCCCGAAAACCCGCGAGCGCGCCTAGCTGAAGCGCAGCGGCTCAGTCAGGGGCTAGGGCTTCCTGGCCCGACAGACATAGCGGACGTGTCAGACGATGAGCTTGCCTACCAAGTGCGGCGGCTCGGCATTCAAGGCGGGTTTCAGGAAGAGGCAGGCGAGGGCTTTTCATTATCGCAGGGTCAGGCTCGGTATGATGCAAACGGCAACATTGTTGCTGAGAATGCCAAGCCGGTCGAGGCAGCCGCCCGGAAGACGATTCAGGGCGCAGACGGTTATCAATATTACATGGATACGGGGGAGCGTGTTTTACCGGGTGTGAATAAGCCCGCGCCCGCGCCGACAGACCCCTGGAAAGTTGTTGCGACGGGTGACGGCAATTCCATTATGTATAACAGCCAGACGGGCGAATGGGAGGCATTCCGGGGCGAGGCTGACTTTTCCGATATGCCGCCCGCTTTTGCGCAGTCTGGTCAGGCGGAGCAAGATGGCGGCAACTATGGCGCTCAGTTTATTCCGGTGGGCTATCCCGAGAGTCAGCGGGAGGGAAATGGCCTTGGCGGCTTCATGAATGCCAATGGATATGACAGCCCATTTACAGAATTTCTTGGCGAGCAGGTTCGCACGGAACAACCAAGCGAACAGCCGAATGCTGCTCGCTATCATAGCTACAAGGGTAGCGAGCAAGCCAAATCAGACGTGAAGCGCCTAGAGGGAATCAACAGCAAAGCGATTAGCGTTCTAAACGAACAGCAACCCGCTCTGGAGCAAATGAAAGACCTTGTGAACAAGGGGCTTCCAATTGGCCCGCTCGCTGGAGTTCGGACAACGGCGGGCGAGCTTGGAGCGCCCGGCGCAATGAGCAAACAGCAGGCCGGTAGGATGAGGGCCTTTAACCGGCTATCCACGCAGCTTCAATTGGAGCTTACGCAGCTGACTAAGGGCGCTATTTCTGACACAGAATGGCAGGCTTTCCGCGATGCTGTGCCGACATGGACGCAATCGCCCGAAGGCGTGCAAGAGATGATTTTTGCCTTTGAGCGGGCAAATCAGCGAGTGCTTGAATATCAACAGGCATCTAACCAGTGGGATCAGTTCTACGGCGGGCTTTCGATGCCGAATGAGTTTGGGGATAGATTTGATACGGTGTGGGCGAAATACAGCAAGGCAAGCCCGCTTATCGCCGTGAAGCGCCCGCTTAGTCTAAAAACGATGATGGATGGCGTTACGGGTGCTGTTGGGGCGACCGATATGTCAGATGATGATCTATTAGAAAGTTTGGGGCTTGCTGACTGATGGCTGAACCAAATGACAGGCAAGAAAAGATGGCTGAAGCGTATCGTCGGGGCATTTTGCCAGACGAGGCACGCGAGAAATACGAAGAAGCCATGCGGCGCGGTCTGGTGCCGGATATTCGGGAAGCGCAGGCCAATGAGGCCCCATTGATGCCGCGCCCGGCAGTGAAGCCGGAGCCAAAGAATAAAACCATTGCCGACCGTGCGCTTGATGGCGGGCAATGGGTGGTTGACGGCCTGACCACGGCAGCCGGTACGCTGCCGTTTTCACATGAGCTGGGCGGCGCAACTAATGCCGCAATCAGTGCGGGGTATAATCTCCCCGGAACGGTTGGCGACATAGCGCAGGGGCGGGGCGTTTCTCGAATGACAGAGAACGTATCTGAAGCGTATGACAGCCAAGTCAAATCAACCCGTGGCACCTCTTTTGACTTCCAGCGCGAAAACTCCGTTGCCGCGCCACTGATTAAGGGGACGGCTTACGGATTGCAAGGCGTCGGGATCGCAAAGCAGATTCCTACAATTGTGGGTCAGACCGGCAACCTGGTTAAGGACATGCTCCGGGGCGGCGCTGTTGCTGGTGCGGAGTCTGCGGCATGGTCGTGGTTGTATGGATTTGGCGACGAAAAAGGCGGCTCCTTTGACGAACGTATTGCGCGCGCAAATGATTTTGCAAAATGGGGGGCAGCTATCGGCACACCAATTGGCGCGGCCATTCCAGCCGCGCCCGCTGCGGTTGATGCAATCAAGCGGGCGCGGAAAAACTCAGCTTCTGGGCAAGTTCTTGAGATGGCGCGGCAGTCTGGCTCGAAGGTCAGCGGCTCTAGCGTTAACGCTCTCATCGGACTTCTCAAGCGGGCTGGTTACTCCCGTAAAGACGTAAACCGGGGGATTTCTGAGGTCGTGGGCATTTTGAACGGCACGGACGACATCGCGTCTCGCGCGTCGATTGGCGCTGTGGAGCTTCAGAAGCGTTTTCCAGCGGCCAGTCAGCAGATAGAAGATGTCACGCAACAACTCGCCACGGCTCCACCAAAACAAGGAAACACCTCTCAGACACTTCTAGGGGCCATTGATGACCAGACGAGTTCCCAGAATAGCTTTTTAGACGACGTTTTTCAAGACCTGCTTGGCGTTACCTCAATTGCTGACGAGCAGGCTGTACTGGCAGCAGAGCGCAAGGCTATCGGAAATGCTCGCGATAAAGTCATTCAGAATGCCCCGACAGATCGCCGGGTCACCAATGAAATGAAGGGCAACGCCGGAAAGCTGCTTGACGACATTACCAACGATTCAAGGGCTCGCCCGCGCCTTCAGCAGGCCGCGCGCGAGCTTGGCCACGGCGGGTCAGCCGCTGAAAGCATTGCTGCGGCACGGGCCGCTAATCCTTTTGCTCTCTTGCAGAAGTTTGGGCAGATTGCGCGAGAAAGCTCGGATGATGTAGTGAAGTCTTACCGGTCTATGGCCGA
>Ga0098059_1001270_pt1 | contig 12830 bp, 21 predicted proteins | sample 20_taG_FD_92580 | JGI IMG/M metagenome (GOLD analysis project Ga0098059, IMG submission 92580) | Marine viral communities from the Subarctic Pacific Ocean - 20_ETSP_OMZ_AT15318 metaG | ecosystem: Environmental > Aquatic > Marine > Oceanic | place: Subarctic Pacific Ocean | collected 2015-01-19
AAAAAGAAATAATGAATGGATCCAATAGAATTAATAGAAGAATTAAATAAAATACTAAAGAATAATAGAAAGTTAGTCCACGATGTTGTATTGACAGGTGGTGCTTCAGACTATAATAATTATATGTATCTGATGGGTAAATTAAAATCATTAGATAATGTAGAACAAGAATTTAAAGAGTTCTTGCAAAAAAGGAGAATACAAGTTGAGTAAACCAATACCAGACAAAGTTTTAAACTTTGGTCAAGTTTCAGAGGATCAAGTCGAAAAGATTGATCCTAATAATATTCCAGAAAAATTAACAGAGAGACTACCTAAACCGACAGGTTGGAGAATAGTAATTTTACCTTACAAAGGAACAGGTAAAACTAAAGGTGGAGTTTATCTATCAGATCAAACTGTTGAAATGCAATCAGTCAGCACTACATGTGGTTATGTGTTAAGTGTAGGACCTGATGCATATAAAGATTTAAACAAATTCCCGGAAGGTCCGTGGTGTAAAGAGAAAGACTGGGTTATCTTTGGAAGATACGCAGGATCCAGACTCAGTATTGAGGGTGGAGAAATACGTATTTTGAATGATGACGAAATTTTAGCAACAATCAAGAATCCAGAGGATATCTTGCATTTATATTAATAACATGGAGGAGCCATGCCAGAACAACAAATAAATACTGCAAAAGACGAACCTGTTGTTAATGTCCCTACAGAAGGTGACTCAGTAGACGTTAATCTTCAACCAGAAGAAAAACAGGAAACAAAAGATGTATCACAACCTCAAGTAGTAACGGAAGAAACTCAAGGTGAAGAGTTAGAGGAATATAGTGATAAAGTAAAAAAGAGAATAGACAAACTTACAGGTAAACTACGTGAGGCAGAAAGAAGAGAACAAGCATCTTTTCAATATGCTAAACGAGTGGCTGATGAAAACAAGAAACTCAAGGCTAAATCAAATAGTCTTGACGCATCTTATATTCAAGAGTTTGAAGCTCGTACACAAATAGAAACTAAAAAGGCAGAACAAGACTTAGCAAACGCCATACAAGCAGGCGATGCAGAAGCACAAGTCGCAGCTCAAAAAGCTATAGCCAGATTATCTATTGACAATGAGCGTCTAATGGCTACAAAAGAAGCTAAGGAAAGTTTAAAAGAGGATAAGGCGGAGGATGTAACTGAAGCTCCTCAACCTGCTCCTAAAAAAGTAGATCCTAAAGCCGAGGCCTGGGCTGAAAAAAACCCATGGTTCGGTAAAGATGAGGCAATGACCTACGCTAGTTTTGGAATACATAAAAAACTAGTAGAAGAGGAAGGATTCAATCCTAACTCAGATGAGTATTATGCCGAAATCGACAATAGGATGCAAAAAGAGTTTCCCCATAAGTTTGGGGTAAATAGTTCGGAATCTACGAGACCCGTCCAACCCGTAGCTTCTGCTGGTCGTTCTACAACGCAATCAACATCAGGACGCAAAACAGTTAGACTATCTCCGAGCCAAGTCCATATCGCCAAAAGACTTGGGGTACCTCTGGAGGAATACGCTAAATACGTGAAGGAGTAATAGCAATGGAAAATAAAGTAACCAATAAGACCTCACGCTCAGATGCTACTCGTGAAAAAACAAAGAGAGCACAACCTTGGCGCCCACCGTCAAGCTTAGAAGCACCACCAGCGCCTGCTGGTTTCAAACATAGGTGGATAAGAGCTGAAACATTAGGAACAGAAGACAGAAAGAATATGGCTGGAAGACTTCGTGAAGGATTCGAGCTAGTTCGTGCTGACGAGTATCCTGATTTTCACGCACCTACAATTGAAAACGGAACGCATGCTGGTGTTATCGGAGTTGGTGGATTATTGCTGGCTCGTATACCAGAAGAAATTGTTGAACAAAGAGCAGAATACTTTGCGGAACAAACAAGAACGCAAGAGGAGTCTGTGGACAACAATCTATTCAAAGAGCAGCATAGAAGTATGCCTATCTCTTCCGAAAGGAATAGTAGGGTTACTTTTGGCAGTGGTAGAGGCAACGACAAAAATTAATATTTTTGTTATGGGTCCTATCACTTTTGTAACAACTAACTGGTTAAGGAGGACTTATAACCATGGCAAATAAAGACGCACCATTCGGTTTTAGACCTGCAAAGATGTTGGGTGGAGCACCCTTTAATGGCGGCCAAACAAGTTATGGTATTGAAAGTGGATATTCTTCAAACATATTCACAGGAGATGCTGTTGAACTGCACACAGACGGAACAATTACTGTCGGAGCTGCAGGAGCAACTAATTTAATTGGCGTGTTCAATGGATGTTTTTACACTGACTCAACAGGTAAACCGACATACTCAAAATACTGGCCTGCAAGCACTGTTGCAAGTGATGCAGTAGCGTTTGTGATCGATGATCCAAACGTAGTATTTGAGGCACAAGAGGACAGCACTAATATCGGAGCTTCATGGCCCGATAATAGAGGATCAAACGCTGACCTAGTATCAACCCATTCGGGCAGTACAAAAACTGGAAGATCTGGACAAGAGCTAGACTCTAGTTCTATTACTGCTGCGACAGCACAATTTAGAATAGTGGATGTTGTTTCTGATGAATACAACAACGAAACTTCTAGCGCTAACGGTAACTATCTCGTTAGAATTAATGAAGGTCTTCACTACGCTAATACTGCTGGTATTTAATAGGAGAGGCTAAAAAATGGCTATATCAAGAAGTCAACTCGTCAAAGAGTTAGAACCTGGTCTTAATGCATTATTTGGTCTTGAATATGCAAGATACGAGCAGGAGTGGTCAGAAATTTTTGACACTGAAACTTCAGACAGAGCGTTTGAAGAAGAAGTAGAACTTTCTGGCTTCGGTAGTGCACCAGTAAAAGCTGAAGGAGCAAGCGTACAATTTGACGATGCTACAGAAGCGTTTACTAGTCGTTACACACACGAAACAATTGCTTTAGCATTTGCTATTACTGAGGAAGCAGTAGAGGACAACCTTTACGATAGCCTAAGTTCTAGATACACAAAAGCTTTAGCACGTTCAATGGCTAACGCTAAAGAAATCAAAGGCGCAAATGTTCTTAACAGAGCATTTAACTCTTCCTACACAGGCGGAGACGGTGTTGAATTATGTTCAACTGCACACTTAACAGTGTCCGGTGGCAACTATGCTAACGAACTAGCAACAGCGGCTGATCTTAACGAAACTTCTTTAGAGCAATCATTAATTGACATTGCTGGTTTCATTGACAATCGTGGTCTAAAAATCGCTGTAAAGGCAGCTAAAATGATCATTCCAGTTAATCTTCAGTTCGTAGCTGAAAGATTAATGAAGAGTCAGTTAAGAACTGCAACTTCAGATAATGACATCAACGCAATCGGTAACATGGGCATGATCCCTGGCGGTTACGTGATCAACCATTATTTGACAGACACAGATGCATTCTTCATCAAAACTGACGCTCCAAATGGTTTGAAGCATTTTAACAGAGCACCAATCAAAACTTCAATGGAAGGCGATTTTGATACAGGTAACGTAAGATACAAAGCTAGAGAGAGATATTCATTTGGATTCTCTGATCCTAGAGGTATCTTTGGATCACCAGGCGCATAATCAATAAAAACTTAGAATGGGCGTATATCGCCCATTCTTCTTGTTGCAAATTTCACCTAAAACTGTATATATTAATAAAGTCACATAGACTGTAATCAGACAGTATAGAGACTATGTGATAAGGTCTATACAACCAAGGAGGTTTTAAAATGGGCAACTCAACATTTTCAGGTCCTATTCGATCTGAGAGCACAGTAAAAACTGTAAGCAAAAACGCTAGCACAGGAACAATTACTGAAATCATTACTATGGGTGATGCACCTGTTGCGTTAGGAGATGAAGATAAAACTCTTGATGCCGCAACACACAGTGGTAGAACTCTTGTAGTTCCAGCAGTCACAGCTAACAGAACTATTACTTTACCTGCTCCCGTAGCTGGTCAAACTTATAAATTAATTTATGGTGGTGCCGCAGAGGAAACAGAAAATCTAATTATCGTAACACCAGGAAACTCTAACTTCTTCCTAGGTGGTGTCGTTCATATGGATTCAGATGCTGACAATGTATCTGTATATTCTGATGGCAACTCAAATTCAAAATTGACTTTGACAGATTTTGGTATCTTTGAAATTAATATTGTAGCTAAAGATAGCACTAATTATTATATTTGGGGTTACCAAGAGGGTGCAGATGCACCTGCATTTGCAGATCAATAATATTTAAAGTGAGGGCTTCGGCCCTCACAGTTTCTTAATTAAGGAGGGAAACAATGGCAGATACAGTAACAGGACCTACAATACTACAACAAAATGACAATCGTGTTGTCATTAAAATGGTTGTACAATCAGATGGATCAGGTAGCACAACACCTTTTGGCGATGTTTCAGAATTACTTGCTAGAAATGACGGCACAGCTGTAGCACACTTAGGTTTACTTAGAGTTTGGTATTCATGTCAAGGTGGCGATGGAGGTGACTCTTTTGCACGTCTAGATGAAGAAGACTCAGATGGAGATATTCCTATCATTGGATTAACAGGCGCAGGCTATTGGGATTTTAGAGAGTTTGGTGGTATTCCAGCAGACAAATCTAGTAATAGTAATGAAAGCGATGTAAATTTTGTTGTACCAAGCACAGCTGATTCAGGCAACATGTATACAGTTATAGCAGAGTTTCAAAAGATATATTAGGAGTAAAATATGCCTACATACTCAGGTACTAACGCATTTACTCTTACAATCGAAGAGGTCATAGCAGAGTCATACGAAAGGTGTGGTTTGTTTGTAAGATCAGGTTATGATCTTAAAACTGCAAGAAGATCTCTTAATTTACTTTTTGCAGAATGGGCTAACAGAGGTTTAAATCTTTGGACAATAGAACAAAGAACAAAAACTTTAGTAGCAGGAACTTCTTCTTATGATTTAGATACTGATTTAGTTGATGTATTATCTGCTGTTGTTACAGAAGCTAGTGATTCTACTGTTGATAGACAAATAGAAAGAATCAGTAGAGCTGAGTATTTGAACATATCGAAAAAATCTACGTCAGCTTCTCCCACTCAATTTTACATAGAGAGAACCATTACTCCTAAGTTGTATGTATATCCAACACCCGATGCAGCTGATACATTTAAGTATTATGCAATGACTAGAATTGCAGATGCAGGTGAATATACAAATAACCCAGAAGTACCTTTTAGATTTTTTCCTTGTTTAGTATCAGGTCTTTCTTATTACATAGCGATGAAAAAAGCACCTGAAAGAATACAATTATTAAAACAAGTTTATGAAGATGAGTGGCAAAGGGCATCAGCAGAGGATAGCACTAGGTCAAGTATAAAAATTGTTCCAGATGTAGGAGTTATGTAATGGGCACAGCAAGAGGTAAATACGCTAAAGCAATATCAGATAGAAGTGGGTTTGCTTTTCCTTATAGTGAAATGGTTGAAGAGCATGATGGAGTGTTTGTACATAAATCAGAGTTTGAACCCGAACATCCACAAGAGGATAATCCCTCTACACATAGAGCAGATGTCGAAGCACTTAAAAATGCAAGACCAGACAGATCAGAACCTGTTGAGGTTAAAGTAGGTCAAAAAACATTTTTTGATCACAATGATACAATGTCTCCTCAAGAACAAAAATTTATAGTATTAAAAGCCACTGTTAGTGGCGTGACTGTGAGTATTTCATAATGACAACTTACTCAGAACTAGTAACTCAAATAAGAGACTACACAGAAGTAAGCTCTGACGTTTTAACAGATACAAGAGTTAATGATTTTATAGAACATACTGAAAACAGAATATTTAGAGATGTTGATATTGATGTTTTTAAATCTAATCAAACAGCTAATTTAACAGCATCTAATCCTTTTGTATCTTTACCCGGTGGATCTGCACCTGATCCAACATCTTTGGGTACAATAAGAACTATGCATATTTTCCCTGCTTCAGGAACTCCTACTCGAACAAATTTAGAACAAAGAGATGTTTCATTTATTTCAGAATATGCACCTGATAGAACAGCCACAGGCACTCCAATCTATTGGGCATGGTGGGATCACAACTCTTTAATAGTTGCACCTACACCAGATTCTGCTTATAATGTAGAACTGGGAATCACAAGATTACCAACAAGGTTGTCAAGTACAAATACAACATCTTGGATAGGCAGTAATGCTCCAAGTGCTTTATTATACGGATGCCTTGCCGAAGCCTTTAAATTTTTAAAAGGTCCAGCAGAAATGCTGCAATTATACGAACAATCATATCAACGTGCTATTCAAGAGTTAGCTATAGAGCAACAAGGAAGGCATCGAAGAGATGAGTATATGCATGGAGCCATTAGGCTTCCTATTAAATCAACAAGTCCATAAGGAGGATAAACAATGGCAATTACACAAGCTGTGTGCACTAGTTTTAAACAAGAGCTTTTAACTGGAACACACAATTTTACTGCAACTACAGGAGATACTTTTAAGATTGCATTGTATACAAGTTCTGCTTCTCTAGATGCAAGCACTACTGCTTTCAGCACATCAAACGAGGTTTCTGACTCAGGAACTTATAGCTCTGGTGGTGGTACTTTGACAAGCGTTACACCAACAACCTCAGGAACAACAGCTATATGCGATTTTTCTGATATATCTTTTACATCTGCTACAATTACTGCAAGAGGAGCTTTAATTTACAATAGCTCTGATTCTAATAAAGCAGTAGCGGTGTTAGATTTTGGTGGCGACAAAACATCTACAAGCGGAACCTTTACAATACAATTCCCAACTGCTGATGCAAGTAACGCTATATTGAGGTTAGCATAGGAGAATTAAATGGCATTAGTCATTAATGATAGAGTAAAAGAAACAAGCACTACAACAGGCACGGGTGCTGTATCACTAGGTGGTGCAGTTACTGGTTTTGAAACTTTTGCAGCTGGCATTGGTAATTCAAATACGGTTTACTACTGTATTGCGCACCAAGATCAGGATGAGTTTGAAGTTGGCCTGGGTACTTTAAATGGTGATAGTTCTACTTTAACTAGAACTACAGTCATATCAAGTTCTAACAGCGACAGTGCAGTAAACTTGAGCTCAGGAACAAAAGATGTTTTTTGCACATTACCTGCAAGTAAATTAATTTTTGAAGATGCAAATAATGATGTAACGATAGGTCGTAATTTAACTGTTACTGGTGATTTAACAATCTCTGGTGATGATATTACCATGAACACTAATACTAGTGGTGCGGCACTTATTGGTGATGGTTCAAACTTTAATCCTGTAGTTATATCTGGTGATCTTAGCATAGCCACAAACGGAGCAGCATCATTAGCTGCGGCACAAACAAATATTACATCCATTTTAGCAACCGATGTTAAAATTGGTGAAGATAATGAAACAAAAATAGATTTTGAAACAGCAGACGAGATACATTTCTACGCTGCAAACGCTGAACAAGTATTTGTATCAGATGGAGTATTTGGCCCACAAACAGATAGTGATGTTGATTTAGGAACTAATTCTGTAAGATTTAAAGATGCTTATGTTGATTCTGTGACAGTCACAGGCGATATTAGTGTCGGAGATGATCTTACTGTCAATGGTGGTGTTATTGATGTAAAAAATGCAGGTGCACAATCAGAAGTTAGATTTTATTGCGAGTCATCAAATGCTCACTACGCGGCTATTAAAGCACCAGCTCACTCTGCTTTTTCTGGCAATACAACATTAACATTACCAGCAACAACGGATACAATTGCAGGTATCGCATCAACACAAACATTAACAAATAAATCTATTGACTCAGACAACAATACAATTACAAACATTGTAAACGCAGACATTAAATCAAGTGCTGCGATTGCAGATACAAAATTGGCTACAATATCTACAGCAGGTAAAGTAGCATTAACAGCATTAGAGATTGATGGAGGATCTGACATAGGTGCAGATTTAACAACATCAGATTTAATAATAGTGGATGATGGTGCTGGAGGCACAAACCGAAAGGCAGCATTATCTAGAGTAGTAACATTAATGACAGCTCAAGGATTCTCTCAAGAAGATCCTACAGCTTTAGCAATAGCATTAGGATAGGAGGGTAAATGGCAAATACTTTTAAATTAGTGACAAAAGCAGGTGTAACAAGTGCTGACGTTATTTACACCGTGGCCAGTTCTACAACAACTGTAGTTCTTGGTGTAATGGTAGGTAACACAACAACATCACAAGTCACTGCAACAGTAAGTTTAGCATCAGATACTTCCAACAGAGCAGGTGCAAATAATGAAGCTAACCAGACAGTTGAGTTAGTAACTAATGCACCCATACCTGTGGGTGGTACACTTGAATTATTGTCAGGTAATAAAGTAGTTATGGAAGCAACTGATACGCTTTCATTGACAGCTTCAGGTGCATCAGACATTGCTGTATCGATTATGGAGATAACCTAGAATGGCATACGTTGGTACACCCATAGATACAACGAATCAGTTTCAGTCTTTGGTAGGTAAAAGGTTTAGTGGTAATGCCAGTACAACAGCATTTACATTAGACGTTGCACCAAGTTCTACACTAGACATAGAAGTCTTTGTAGAAAATGTTAGACAGGACCCAAACTCTGCATATAGTTTATCAGGCACTACATTAACATTTGCTGCCGCACCCCCTAGTGGTACAAATAATATTTATGTAATACATCAAGCAAAAGCAGTAGGAACAATCACTGCTGGTGCAGGAACTGTCAATGCAGATTCTTTTGATAACACAGTTATATCTGGACACACAGCTTTAACATCACCTCCTGCAACAACAGATGAATTTTTAATATCAGATGCAGGAACAATAAAAAGAATAGATTATTCTGTTTTAGGGTCTACCCCTGCTTTTCAAGCATACGGAAGTGGCTCTGACCAAACAATATCTGATGCTACAGCTACAAAAGTAACTGTATTTAACACAGAGGAATATGACACAAATAGTATGTTTGCTAGTAATAGATTTACTCCAACTATAGCTGGTAAATATTTTTGTTATGCAAATTTATATTGGGATACAGGAACATCTAATGATTTTCACAATGGTTCAGTATCGTTAAGAAAAAATGGCACTAACATTTGTGCTATTACTAATAACTGGAACGCAAGTGGTGGTAATGCTATGGGCAATCATGTGGGAGCAGTAGTAGAATTTAATGGTTCTAGTGATTATGTAGAAGTTTATTGTTATCAAAATACTGCTTCAGGAAATTCATCTACAGTTTATGCCTCACAGTCTAATTCAAGTTTTGGAGCATATAGGATTATAGGAATATAATATGGCAAATTTAAAAACAAAAACAAAACTATATATAGAGGCAAATTCTGCAACTTGGGACGATACAAAAGTATCTTTACAAAATGATGGTAGTGGCGACTATATAAAAACATGGACATATAGTTTTTCTAAACCAACAAATTCACAAATAGCATCATATGAAACAGCAGGTAATACCGCAGAAACTTTATCAGGTGTTTTAAGTAAAAGAAAAACAGAATACTTATCATGGAATGAACAATTAGATAAACTATGGCACGATATTAATGATGGTAAATTAGATAAGACAGGTTCTTGGTACAAACATATTAAGGCTGTCAAGGATGCAAACAGTAAAGGGTAGCTATGGCATTTGGAGAAGTTGGAACATCACTATCCAAGATAAAAGCCAATAGCTTAAATCTTGCAGGTACATTTGGATTTAGTGGCACAGTCACAGGATTAGCTGATGAAACACCTTTAGTATTACTAAGCACATTTACTTCTGATGGTTCTGATGCTACTGCAACATTTGCTAGTGGAATAGATTCTACATATAAAGAATATTTGTTCGTGTTTAACAATATACATCCACAAAATGATGAAAAAGATTTACAAGTAGGATTTAGAGATGGTGGAAGTGATTATGATGCTGTTAAAACTACATCTTATTTTGAAGCTATACATGATGAAGCAGATAGTTCTACTAGTTTAGGATATCAAACAGGTTTAGATATAGCACAAGGCACAGGTTTTCAAACTATTTTAAGATTTATAGGTGATGATAATGACCAAAGTGCATCAGGTATAATGAGGCTGTATAACCCCTCAAGCACAACTTTTGTAAAACATTTTGTTGCAGTGGGAAGTTCTGTTACAGGAGGCGATTATGCTAACAATCATTTTATTGCAGGATATATTAATACAACCACAGCTATAAATGGTGTTCAATTTAAATTTAATAGTGGTGAAATACAAGGCGGAACAATAGATTTATTTGGAGTAGTATAATGGCACTTAGTAAATTAGCAGCAAACTCTTTTGACCTAACAGACAATTATGCTTTAACAGGTACAGTGACTGGAGTTGTATCTACACAAAAATTATTTTTAATTAAAAATTTAGATGCAAGTTCTAGTAGCACATTAAGTTTTGTTGATGGTGCTAGTAGTGTTGTATTAGATAATACATATAAAACATATTTATTTAAATTTATAAATATTCATTGTGAAACAAATGACAAACACTTAACATTTCAAACTAGCACTAATGGTGGTAGTAGTTACGGAGTAACGTTAACAAATACTAATTTTAGGTCTGCTCATAAAGAAGACGATAGTTTTACTTTTTTTGGATATGTTGATAATGATGTAGCACAAGGCACTTCTTTTGCTGTTATAAATGAAGGATTAGGAAATGCAAATGATGCTTCAGCATCAGGCGAACTATGGTTGTTTAACCCTAGTAATACTACTTTTGTAAAACATTACATGAGCCAATTTTCAGGTATGAACTTTCAAAGCCCTCCTCAAGCAACTAATTATTTTACAGCAGGGTATTTTAATACAACTTCAGCGATTGACGCAATACAATTTAAAATGTCTAGTGGCAATATAGATTCAGGGAGGATAGCATTGTATGGCATTAAGTAAGATACAACCTGCATCCATGGACCTAACTGCTAATTATGCTTTTACAGGGACTAACTCTATATCAACGATAGATTATGAAGAAACAAAACTAGCTACATTAACAGCTTCTAGTAGTAGCTCATTAGATTTTACAAGTAATATAGATAGCACATATAATATTTATAAGTTTAGATTTATTAACATACATCCGTCTAATAATGCAACGAGACTACAGTATAACTTATCAGTAGATGGAGGCTCCAATTATAATGTGGCAAAAACTACTCATAGTTTTAAGGCTTATCATAATGAGGCGGGTAACACTGCAGCTTTAGCATATGAAACAGGAACTGACTTAGCACAAGGTACTGGAACACAATTTATAGGTGACGACATATCTAATGCTAATGATGCAAATATGTGTGGTCAAATGTTTTTATTTGACCCAAGTTCAACCACTTTTGTTAAACATGTATTAATACAAACTGCTACTTTATCAAATGGTGATTTTGCAGTTTTTAATACTACAGGCTCAGGATATGGAAATACGACTAGTGCAGTAAATGCAGTACAATTTACAATGTCCTCAGGGACTATAGACTCAGGAACCATAGAAATGTATGGAATTAACTAGAAAAATTGATATAAAGGAGAGATCATGCCAAGATATCACAATATAAACGGAGTAAAAGTCCAATTTACAGCGGAAGAAGAGACCGCCAGGGACGCAGAAGAGAAAGCATGGGCCGATGCAGCTCCTGCTAGAGCCTTGGCTGAATTAAGAAGTAAAAGAAACAGATTATTAGCAGAGACAGATTATCTAGCTTTATCAGATAATACTCTTAGTGATGATATGAAAACATATCGACAGAATTTAAGAGATTTACCTGCGGGAAAAGATACAGTAGAGAAGTGCGAAAACGCAACTTGGCCTACTAAACCATAGGAGGATAGATGAGTAAGACACAAATAGTATCAGGTGGTATTACAGATGGCACAATAGCTACAGCAGATATAGCAGATGATGCAGTTACTGCAGCTAAAGCCACAGGTTTTGGTAAAATTTTACAAATGAAATCCGTTCAAGGGACTAGTAATGTAGATATAAATTCAGAAAGTTTTGCAGATTTAACATCTATGGCAATTACTTTTTCACCAGTAAGTGCCAGTTCTATAATCTTGTTTCAAATAAGTGCATCTGTAAATGGAGACCATGGAGATGTAAATCAAGGATTTAGATATGCTCTTAGAGATAACACAGGAGGTTCAAATGAAGCAGAAATTACAGTTTTTAGATATGTTTCTGCTCAGGCAGATTATATATATAATCACCCTACAGTTATGGTTAGAAAAGCGAGTTGGGGTGCAGGAACAAGTAAAGCATGGAAATGGCAAGGTTCAACAACTTCTGGTTCAAACTTAATAAAATGGAATAGACAATCAGTGTTCTCAACAAGTGGTAGAGCAACATTTAGTATAACGGAGTATTTAGAGTAATGGGAGATTGTGCAAAAGCAATAATGTCTCTTGGTAACTATGAAATTGTAGTTTATGGAGAGGTAACAAATGAAAATGAATTTAATAATAATGTTAAATGGATAACAGGAAAAGATTCTGATAATCAAGCTATTTTTGGTTCTAAACCTGATGAGGTTACTTGGGCAAAAGTAAAAGCAGATATGGATAAACAAGATGCTTTTGTTTCTCAAGATGCAATTAACACAGAAGCCATTAGATATTTAAAATCTACTGATTGGTATCATCAAAGAGCAGCAGATGGTGGTAAAGCAATGCCTGATGATATAAAAGCTAAAAGAATATCTGAAAGAGCAAAAATAGTAACATACGAGGAGTTTAC
>Ga0098059_1001274_pt1 | contig 12819 bp, 3 predicted proteins | sample 20_taG_FD_92580 | JGI IMG/M metagenome (GOLD analysis project Ga0098059, IMG submission 92580) | Marine viral communities from the Subarctic Pacific Ocean - 20_ETSP_OMZ_AT15318 metaG | ecosystem: Environmental > Aquatic > Marine > Oceanic | place: Subarctic Pacific Ocean | collected 2015-01-19
ATTTGTAAGAGCACCACTAGAAGCTAAATTATCAGTAAGTTTTCCTGCAGAAGTCGTATATGGTACATTTTTTAGTTGAGTAAAATCATAATGAACAATACAATCCTCTAAATCATGAGGATGAAATGACTTCCTGTGCGAAGGGTTTTCAAGCCCCATGTGTAGGCCAAAATGCATAGTCTTACGAAGCTTGTACGTTAAGCCCTGGATGTGCGCCTGAAGCTGGAGCTACATATGCTATACATTTTCCTGTATTTAAAGTAACAGCAGTCCATCTTCCGTATACCGTTACACCCGTAGGAAATGTATCAGTAGTGGCTACTGCTAAACCAAAAGCTCCATTAGCAGCAGTATTTATATAAGCAGAATGTTTTGCTCCTTCTTTATACGGTGTTAGAGTTGTAAACGTGCATTCGCTAAGCATTGTAATTGCTACTACATGGTGTACAACATCTCCAGAATCTGCTGCAGTTATTTTTTGTACAGACTCATCACCTGATGTTGCATCTAAATAAGCGCTACCAAAGTAACCTGTTGCTATTGAAAATAAATCGTTTGTATTTGCCATAATTAATTTTTTTATTGTCCTATATAAGCTATTAACATTCCAGCACCCATGTTGATAGATGTCCATCTACCAAAAATAGTTACACCAGCAGGAAATGAGTTGCTAACATCTATCTGATCTCCCCCTGTACCAGAAACTGAGGTTGCAGCTCCAGCGTCATGAGCAGAAGCTTGTGTGCTTGGGAACTCTATACTATCATTGCTTGTGTCTGAAACTAATCCGCCAGAACTATCAAGGGTAGTACCAGCTAAAAATGTAATTGCTACAAAAACTTTGTTTGTAGGTGGTGTTATAGCTCCGTCTGCATCAGTAAATACAGAACCCTGCTGACCAAATTGTTGTTTATAAAGCGTATCTACGTTTGCCATAATTTTATTTTTTACAAAGATAAGAATTTTAATCTTATACTAATACAAATGAGGGCGATTGCCCCTCTGCTGACGAACCGTTGTGTCCGTTATCTGAACTGTCGTTTAAATTAGATGTTAATGGATAAGAAGCTATTATTGTATTGTTTACATTGCTAGAAAAACTACCGTCTACATTAGCACCATAAACATCAATTTTTTCGGTAGATGTTAAATTACCAGAATAAATATGCAAATTAGTTATTCCACCATCAGTTTGTACAGTTGTTCCACTAGTCGTACCTGTAGTAGAAAGCGATGCTTTACCAATTAATAAATCACCGCTATTATTTTCTAATTCATCAAAACCAGTTTCAAATGTATAAGTACCATTTGCGATAACGCCATTAAAATATATTTTTGGCATTTTACCCGTAGTATATTCACAAATAACATGCGTCCATTGAGCAAACGGAAATGAACCTATGGCAGTAGTTCTTCTTCGGCATAGATTTTCAGAATCATCGCAGACAAGAAAAATTGTTTCTCCATTTGATTTTACATGAAGCTTGTACTCTTCAGCTTTTACCAAAACACCATGATTGCCACTATCTAATTTTAACCACATAGAGATGCCAAATCCTGTACTAGATGTAAAAGATAAAGCATCATCATCAGGTACAGTTATAAAATCATCTGCTCCATCAAAATTAGCTGCCAAATACAGCAATTTTTTAACGCTATGAGCGTGTACTATTCCATTTCCTAATCCTAATCCTAACATTGTTTACAAATATAATTAATATCCCAATCTATCCTGCACAAATCCCACCGAAGGAGGCTTAGACATAAACTTAAGCTTCTGAGGATTAAAGAATACATTCTGATCCTTAAGGAATTGTCTAGACTCTTTATGTGCAACTCCTTGTACATAATTCTCATCTCCTTCATCATCTCCCGTTAGCCCATATATCATCATTGCGCCAATAGCATAAGCCACTCCAGTTAAATATCTTTCAATAGCTTTTCTCCTATGCTCAGGCAATTTATCAAAATCTTTCATAGACTTCTTGCCTTTATACATATCTCTTGTAAACTCAAATGCAGCCCTGTAAGAGCCTACGTCAGGGTTTCCATACATATCTATTGTTTCTTTACCAAAACGCTCTCTAGCAAGCGTAAAGAAATATCTCTTAAACTGCGACATTACTCTACCCCAACTATACAAACTCATTCTTCTTTGATCCATAGGAGAATATCCAAAGCCTTGCTGCTTCTTAACTTCATAGCTCATTTTTCTAATTTGCTCAGGAGTTAAAGCATTTTTTTCATCAACTATTTTAAGGTTTCCTTTGTCGTCTACATCATATGCATTCCATTGCTTTTCTGTCATCATACCAAAGAACATAGCCCCTTGTATCCATTTTTCAGATTGGTCAAGAGGGAACAAAGCAACTCTAAAGAGAGGATTTTGTTTAGACACAGATGATACATTTTCATATTGATAAAATTCAAACTTTATAAGCTCATTAAGCATAGCTGCAGATTTATTTTTCCCAACAGTAGTGCTTAAGCTTCTTTGCTGAACAGCAGCAGCTCCTCTTTTAAACAAACTCTCTCCTCCCATAAATCCTTGCCAGAACCTTTTCTCACCCAAAGCAAACTCTTTACCACCTCTACTTCTAAGTTGTTGATACTTACCCATTACAACATTACCAACAGCAATCGCTGGCTTGAACCCTAAGAACGCTATAGACGTAACATCTACAACTGAATTAATAGCCCAATCCCAACTACCTCCAAAAGTTTTTTGTTTCTTGCCTCCAAGTATATTATCTCTCCAAACTTCATTAAGGTATTTAACCATTTGTTTATTACCACGAACCTTATTAAGGTGTATAGCCCCGTCTATCAACGGAAGATTGGCCTCCATTCCTAAAAACTCTTTTTTATTATTAAGCATAGACCATTGATTATATTCCACATCTCTATACCCCTGGTCATTTAAAGGGGTCTCTGCAAGATACTGCTCCATATTATTTCTAAGCCCATGTTTATACATGTTAGAATGTAATGTTCCTAAAACTATCTCTTCAAGATCCATAGTCCCTAAATCAGATTCTAAAACTCGCTTACTATCTACAAAATTAAAGAACACATCGGACTCTTGAAAAGCTTTTCTTTCAAATGTCCCGCCTATAATTGGAGAACCATCATCATTAATTCCTCTTTTAAATGCTTCAATAGCTCTTTTTCTAATAGCATTAAGTTTAGTAATATTCTTAGCCGTTTCTATAGCAAACCCTCTACCTTCTCCATATAGGGCGGCCCAATCTTTATATGACATAAAGTCTGTAACGCCATCTGGTCTTTCACCCCTTACTATAATATGATTTATATCTGATGTAGAATTAATACCCGACTTATAAAGACCATATAGCCCGTGTCTCATTAAAGCATGGAAGCCTCCAATAGACTTATGCGGAACCATTGTCTCGGATGCTTCAGGATAATATTTTTTTATTATCTCCTTAAAGCCATCATAAAAAACTTTTTCTGCTTCAGATATTTTACCAAGCTCGTCTTCTGTCTTTAATCTAATATATGTTTTACCGTCTTTTCTAGTATCCTTTTTCACAAGCCCCGACCAAACAACAGAATCATACTTTCCTTGAACCTTCAACTTTAAGACCTCATAAGCACTTAAACCATCTGTTTTTTCTCTTATAATCTGCTGTGCATATTTCTTAATAGCATTGGCCTGAACCCTCCATTCAGAAGCAAACTGCTGATAATCGCCTTCAAGTTTATTTATTATAGACTGAACATCAGCATTAGTCTGGTGCATATTATTAGATATTAACCAAGACTCCCAAGCCCCTAAGTCGTTATTAACCAACGAAATACCATTCTTCTTAGCAACATCAGCAATAGTAGCTATCTGCTTACTTTCCATTCTTTCAGCAAGCTCAACACCAAGAAACTCCATAACATTATCATGAACAACTTTGTCCATTTTAGAAAACGCTAAAGCATGCTCAGTAATCTCAGCATCACTAAGCTGTTTATAGTCATCGTTTTCTATATATTGTAAATAATAATTAAAAGCAGATTCATGGTCATCAACATATCTTTGATATTGTGATATATAAAAAGATTCAACATCGCTACTCCTGCCTCTTCTCATATATTCTGTAATCCCTTTTAATTTAAAATACTCATTTTCCGTTAAAGGATTTTCGCTAAATTGAGCTGGGTTTTCTATTCTTCCAGCTTTAACATCTCCAACATATTTTACTTTTGCTTTGCTAAGATTTGGATTATTTTTTAACTTGCCAGCAGCAGCTCTAGCTTCTTCTAAACTTAATAAACTTCTTTTTCTAAAATCAACAACCTTATTAGTCTTGTCATGATTTACGGCTTTCGCTGGGCTAAAGGAAGTTTCTCCAGCATATATATATCTTTGTACTTCAGGATTATAAACAAAAATATCATTCTTTTTATTTCTCGCATTATAAGACTTAACGACATGTCGTTTATAAGCATTTCTTAATTTTTGTAAAACTTGATTTCCACTTCTATCTATATATCCATTTTCACTTTTCTCTAGCTTACCACTAGCAATAGTAGGAGCAGAATAAGGGAATTGTTCTAAAAACTTTATAGATAACTCTTCGGCTTCTGACTGGCTAACTTTTCTATTATTGTCAGCGAGCATATTGTTTAGTTCTTCATTAATGTTAAACTCAGAACCAAAAACATTTGGAGACCACACAACAGAAGTAGAGTTTCCTCCAATCCATCCGTTTTGTAAAAAGTCCATTTGAATAAATAGCTTTCTATTTCCTCCGTCATTTGCTAAAGGAGTGCTTGTTGATCCATCAAGATTTTTAACTGGACTAACTGCTCTATAGTTTGAATTAGGATTATCAAGCGCATTAAAAAACTGCTGCATTCTTAATAGGTCAGCTGGAGAAGTAAAGGCATCTATAAACCTTGTATTCAATCTTACAGACTTGGTTTCAGGGTGAAGAACAATGGCTTTTGTTAAAAACTGATTTCTTTCATCTGCATTCTTATATGGATTGCCATTTTCATCAACACCATATTCATTATCTACTAAAGATTGAATTTTTGAATAAATCAAATCTCTAGATCCCATATCTTTTAGAACGCTAAGTTCATTCCGCATTCTAAAGAGCTGATAATTTCTTACATTAATTGGAGACTTTTCAAATATATTTTGCTTATCTGACATAACATATTCATTCATCGCCTCTTGCACAGCTATAGACTCAGAAGAATACTGAAGATTTGTCACCTTGTCTAAAGTCTTAATTTGATTTAAAACTTTTAAGTTTTGAGAAACAAGAGGATCTTCCTTAAAATCCTCAAGGGTACCATCTTTAAATAAAGAATCTTTAGCTCCTACATTATTAAAATCGTTAACAAGCTTATCTACTTCAAAAGCATTTTGAATTTTTAAACCATAAGCACCAACAATTCTACCAGCATTAAACACCTCTGTACCTACCTTGTTTAAAACCTCAAGAAGTTTTATAACCTCAATAGAGGTATTAATATCTTCTTCTTTTAAAGCTCTAATATCTATTGATAATAAATCGCCTTTGTTTACTTTTAACTGATCTCTAGCCTCTGCAACATATAAACCAATGTCTGATGTTTTATTAATAAAAGAAATTGAATCATCAATCACTTTACCCTTAAACTTGCCTATTTCTGCTTCAGACATATACTCCATTACAGCCTTTTCACCAGCACTATAATATTCTTTGTTATCAGTATATACAACTGTTCTTTCGGAAGAGTATTTGTTATACTTCATTGCAGCCTTACTATTTAGTATACTAGCTACATCTCCCAAGCTATATCCCATTCTAAGCAGAATCATAGCTGGTTTAATTGTTTGCTTTGTGAACCCTAGTTTTCTAGCGTATTGGTATTTAGGATTATCAAGTATGATATTTAAAACCTGTGCTGTCTGATAATAACCTGTAGAATTATTACTATCTGTAAACTTAGAAACGGTTTCTAGGCTCCCTATTTTAACTCCAAAATCAAGCTCTGCATCATAGTGAGCCATATAGTTTAAATCACGGTGCATAATAGCAGCAATACCAATCATGCTTCCTGCTGGAACGTTTTCATTAAACGCATTCAGCCTACCCATAGGCAACATTTGAGAAGATTCAGTAGCCCAATTCTTTCTTTCACCTAAATTATTGTCTACTTCTTGTAAAGCTAAATCAGAATCGTCTTTAACATTAATTGGTTTTTGCGTTTCACTATCTGCAAATTTAGCATTACCAAGAACCTTAACTATACTATCCCAACCCTCATTATAAGCTTCTTGAGAAGGTTTAAGCTTTTTGCCAGTATATCTACCATTGACAAATAAAGCATCACCATCAAGGTCAGAACCCATTATATTTGAAACCTCATAAGGTATAGATATTAAACTTCCAGCATTATTATCTAAAAACTCTTTAATAACAAGTACTGGTTGAGAAGCCTTACCGTGAGAAGGAATACGAGAAGCAAGAATAATATCTCCTACCTTATAGTCTCTCTTCATGCTAGCAGGAACAATTGCTTCTGAAACAACCAAATCACTACCAAATCTATTTATTACTTCAGGAGTAATATATTCTAAAGATCCAAGATTAACATGAGCATTTAAATCAAACCCTCTATCTGTCATTTGAAATGCCACAGTACCAGGAGCTTGTATTTTAGTTCCTGTTTCTATCATCATTTTATTGAGGATAGCATTTCTAATCATATTTACTTTTGGGAAAAATGGGCTAACATATTCAGCCATATTAGCAACGGGTGTTCCAGCCCAATTTTCATGAATTCTACCAAGCAAACCTTGATTTAACTTAGATTGCTTAATATCGCTGTATTCGTCTATATTAAAAAACTTCTTAGTTCCAGACTCCTTAAGCTGCAAATCCATAGATCTTGCAAATCTTTTATGAGCCCTAACAAGCAATTTTGACATTTCTTTATCATCAACTGTAACATTTGTCAAATGCTGTGCGTATGATTGAGAAGCCATAATGGCATCATACTTTTCTTTATCTAAAGGAAGTTGAACCCCAAAGTTATCTCCATCTAATCCTTTATATTGCCCCATAGAATCAGAATGCATAACATTTGCTTTTCTCATTCTCTCTTCTAATGTTTCGTCTATATCAATAGAAAAATCTTGTAAGTTTCCAGGGAAAGCTTTTACAGCTGAGGCATTATAAGCAACAACCTTTGCTTTGCCTCCTAAATGTCTTTTTCTCTGTCTAAGGTGTTTTGCAACTTTTTTAAGATAAATACTTTCTTCTTCCATTTTAGGAGTTATAGCAATAACATTACCCTTTAAATAGAGTGTTGATGCGTCTCCAAAAACATCATTATCAAGTCTTGATTCAGCACCTCTTAAATCTTGTCCATAATAAACATATTTAAGATGTTTAGCTGTGTCATTATCATTTCTCATTAAATTAAGACCAAAATCTGCTGAATCTTTTTTCAAATCCGACTCAAGCATATAGCCTTGGCCATCCTCTCTATCATTATCTAGTAAAATAGAAACATCAAGAGTAACCCCTTTTTCAGGAGTAACTTTTCTAGCTATAGACCCTGCGGCACGCTTACTAAAATCTTCTTCACTCTCAAACTGAGAATGATCTCCAATAAAATGCCTTTGAGCGGCAAAAGAGTTTACTTCATAATTCTTTACATATAAAGCTATTTTAGCATCAGCTTGTTTTGTAAAGTTTCCTTTTGAATCAAATAAACCACTAAAAGCAGGATTATCTATATATAAATGCTTTTGGTTTATAATATGGTCTTTTATAAGACGCACTTCTTTTGAAATGGCAGCTTTATCAAACTTACCCTTGTTGTTGATTAAAGACAAGACTTTTGCACCGTCCTTATAATTTTGGTCAGCATATTGAGCTATCCATGCAGCTCTTTCGTTTAACTGAGTAGCAGTAAATACAGGAGACTGTGCATAATACATTCTTGTTTTTTCAGCAAACACAGCTATTCCTTGACTATATTCTTGTTTTCTTTTTTCAGCATTAAAGAAATCAGACATCTCAGAAACCATAAGCTCTTGAGGAGACATTCTACTATAATTAAGACCTCTATTTCTTAATTCAGTAATAAGCCCACCTCTAAAAGAGATATTTATTTTCTTAGGAGAAAAAAGAACTCCCTCATCAGTAACCTCTATTTCAAAAGGAAGGAAATGATTATGTGCAAATGAATTTAATTTGTTTTCAGAAACATATCTTAAAGCTTCTAGATAAACCCTTTCACTATAGTCGTATTTGCTCTCTCCTTCTTGAACTGCAAATAACTCATTGAACCTTTCATTTTGATCTAATATAAAACTACGAGTATTCATTGTATTCGTAGGATTATTTTCTGCGTTATGCAGCATAGTAAAATAATGAAGAGCTCTTGAGTTTATAGCAACCTGCGTTAACAGGTCCTCAAACTGCCTTACAGTTATCCTGTTGCTACTTTCTCTAAATTGCTTTATGCCCTCTTTAGAGAACCAATCAACAAGCGTATATCGTTTATTTTTAAAGTTTACTCCTGACTTATAAAGAGTGTTCCATCTAAGATAGCCTCCAGAGAATTCATCAAAAACATTATCAAATAGAGATATAATGTCCGCATAGTGGTCTTTATCTATATCTCTGTCTATATTTTCTTTAATTCTATTAGCCTCTGCTATAAAGCTTCTTCTCTTAACAAAAATATTATCCTTTTTAGCAGCAGGATTGTCTTTAGCTGTACTAGAATAATGTTTAAAAGAGTTGTCTAGAATTGCCTCTATAAGCTGTCTTTCTTCAAAAGCAACATCAGCTTCATTAAACAACTCTAAAGTATTATTTTCTCTACCTTCTTTGTCTTTTACAACAGTACTAAACAAGCTCTCGTGAGTCTTGCTTTTCATGTTTACCCAAACATTAGAAAGATAATAATCAGCATAAACATTTGTAGAGCCTTTTGCTTGATATTCTTTTCTTAAAGACTTGTCCATAACAAGCATTGGCTTAACAGCAAACTTTCCTTCAAGATATTTAACAAAAGCACGAACCTCGGTTCTACGATTATTTCTTATAGATTTTACAAATACATCAGCATTAGGCGATTGGCGAGCCTGATCTAACAATGTTGCTAAAACCCCTGCTGATCTTTCTTTTATAAAAGGAACATAGCCACGCCTAGCAACAACCTGCTTACCCTCTGGAGTAGACAGGTAGGTTCTTTCAAAGTCTGCCATCATAGCAGAAAGAGTAGTAATAAGACTGTCTCTCTCTTTGTTGTATATCCCCAAAGTATTATCAGAACTAAACCCAGGTTCTGATTCAGCTCTTAAAGAACTCGCAAAATCTTGCAAGTCCTGCATATCCATATTATCAACCCCCCATATCTGCGCAGCTTCATCAGCCATAACAGATATACCAGCTTTAATAACTTCATCAATCGTCTCTTCACTGCCCATATCTTTCAACAAAGCATTAGCAGAATCTTTTAGAGCTTTAGTTGTTGCTTCGCTTACAACTTGATGAATCTTAGCATTAGGGTGAACCCTTTCAACCCTTGCTAAAGCCTTTTTAATAACCCCGTCTATAAATACATCATATTTATCTATAGCACTATAAGCATAAAAAGGATTATTACTTCCAAACTTATTAGAAGCCTCTATAACTTTAGAAACAAGCATTTCTCTTTTTACATCGCCTTCTTGTATAGCTTTTCTTAAAACAGAGCCACTCTTACTATACTCATCTAATATATAGTCTGAAACCTCTGTAGAAATAGCATTCATATACTGAACAGCTCTTGTGAAAGAAACATCACGCTTAGCAAGCTGAATTCTAGACTGAGTAACCCTTCTGCTTCTCAACTGTTCTGGGGTTACAGTAAGAGCTACGCTTCTTAGCTTTTCCTTCATCTGCTCAAGAGTAAGCCCTCTAAGTTCGGGACTTTCCATTTCTAAGATGCTTTCAGCTTCTCCCTTAATCTTATCACCTTGCTTAGAAACTATATTCCAAAAACGCTTAGCTGAACGCTTACGCTCTTTATTTTGTTTAGGATCTGCAAACAAATTAGCAAAGATATCTCTAGCTCTATTATCTACATTACCAGAACCAGGATCTGCAATATAGGTAGCCCATGCTTCTTGGTGCAATCCCTTTTGTTTATTATTCGGCAATACCTTACCTATTTTTGCTCGCTTTAATAGGTCGGTTAATTCTTGACTGTCATTTATAAGCTGAGCTTGACCCTGTACGGTCTCATATGATCCATCATTCCATTTAAGATAATACTCAGTAGCTTTTTGTAGTATAAGTTCGTTTATTTCGCTTGCAGGAGCTTTAGATATAGCAGACTTACCCACCTTACCTCTAGCCTCATTGATTGCTTCTAGATTTCTAAAACGACTTCTTGCATCAGTGCTACGAGAAAGAATGTCTCCAACAACCTCATGCAAAGTCATCTCATCACCAAACCAATCATACATTAATAGTTCTGGATATTGAGCTTTAATTTGAGCAAACTCATTAGTTTTAATAAACTTACGAACAAACTCTTTTATTAAAGGCTTGTCATAATTTACTCTAAAATAAATATGTCCCGTAAGCTCATGAACTATTTGTTCTTGATAAAGCGAATTAGGGGTAACGAATATAGCTCCAGAAGCCTCCATTGCCATAGACGCACCATAAGGACTTGTCTGTGGGTCTAAAACGCCAATAGGAACACCTAATTTTTCTTGTAAGATTGTAAAACCAGAAATTGATTTTACATTGTATTTTTCAGCTAACTCTACAGTTCTTTTAACCTCTTCTGTCTTTTCAGAAGATGGTTTAACTTTAGATTTGCTTGGCTTTTTCTTTGGTTTGGCTGCTTTTCTTTTAGGTTTAATAGCGCTATCGTCTACTTTTACCTTTTCTTCTGTTTCAGCAACCTCTTCTTTTAAAAGACTTTCTACCTCTTTAGATTTAGAGGTACGAATAGATTTTTCTTCTTTAGTAAGCTTTTCTCCTGCTTTAATTTTTTGTGCAATACCAGCAACAATACCTTCTGATACTTCTCCTGTTTCTACAAATTTATCAAAGACTTCTTTTGTAAGAGGTTTGGCCTCTACTTTTTTTTTACCAGACTTAAGGGCTTCGTATTTTTCCTCTACTTCAGAAGAGAATTCTTTTCTTACTTTTTTCTCTTCTTTAGAAAGATTACGAGTAGGGATGTCATATTTTTCAGCCAATACATCTATAGCTGCGTCCACCTGTTCAGGCATTTCTTTTTTAACCTCAGCCTTAGTTTTAGCGTTTAGTGCATCAGAAACTTTTTTTACAGATTCATCTTTTTTAGTTTCTTCTTCAATTACAGGCTCAGCAACAACTTCTTCTACAACCTCTTCACTAGGTTTTCCAACAACAGCTTCTTTTACTGTTTTACCAACTTTTTCTACACCTCTTTTAGCTTTTCCTACAAACCCTAACTCTTCTTCGGTCTTAGCTTCTTCTTCAGCTTTAACCTTAGCCTCTTCATCAGCCTTAGCTTTAGCCTCAGCATCTTTAGTTAAATAAGCTTCTTTTTGTTTTTGCGTAAGAGTCCCTAGCTCTTCAGTATCAACATCTGGTCTAAGCTTTTTAAATGTTTCTATTTCATCTAAAGCTTCTCTTTCAATTTGAAGAACTTCTTTTTCTAATGCTGCTACCGTATTATCACGAACCTCTTTAGTTGCCTCTAAAGCAGACTCTAATCCTTTTAATGTTGCTTTATACTCTTTGGTTTCTTCTTGACCAGCATGATCTTTTTTCCAATTCTCTAACTGTTGTTCTTCAAACGATACTGCATTATTTTGTTTTTCAATCTGAAGCTTTGCATCAAGTATTCTTGCTTTACCTGCACCAGTAACCTGATCCATAAAGCCTGGAATGTTGTCATATTTTTCTTGAACAAATTCAATAGTACTAACATATTGATCTAAAAGCCCATCAGAAATTTTACCCTCTGCCTTAAGCTCATTAAGATAATCAATAAGCATTGGAGACATTTCATTCTCTACTGCATTTTGAATAGTACTTTCTATTTGATAAGCAGCATCTTGACCTACACCATCCTTTAGTCTTTCTTCTTGTTTATCAAGAGCAGACTGTCTATCAGCCATAGAATTAACTATTCCCCCAAGTCCACCACCAATCATACCAGTAGCAAATGAAACTAATTTAGTTCTTTGGTTTTCTTTACTACCAAAATAATTTATATAACCCCAAAACCCTTCATAGTCCTCACCATTCTTTCCTACAAACTTTTTACCTTGTACGCGGGCTAAGTTTTTCTTTTGTATCCAATCTTGATAAGATTCTTGAAACATTTCTTCAACCGACTCAAAAGCTACCCTTGGAACCGTATGAGCAGTAATAGCCGCAGCTCTTTGACCAAAAGTTCTTGCTCCTTGTTGTGCAGACTTATTGAGAACGTTTACTCCTAACCTTCCTGGAAGTCTACCGAAAGTAGCACCCCAAGAAAGCATACTTACTCCCACCCACTTAAGGTTGTCTACCCAAACTCCTGAAGCAGCCACTCCTGCTTGTTCTGGAGTTAAACCCATGTCTATAGCGTGGCGATATTCTTGACCACCAACCATGGCGCCATCAACTACATTAGCCGTAAGTCCACCACCAATTGTACTTGCTATACCTTTACCCAAAGCATCGCTAAGGATTATATCATCGGCATTTTTGCCAATCTTAGTAAACAAAGAGGGTTGGCCAAACCAACCTCTACCTTTATTTAATGTCTCTAAGCCTTTAGCCCCCTGAACACCTACTCCGTAAGCTTTGCCGCCAC
>Ga0098059_1001277_pt1 | contig 12806 bp, 19 predicted proteins | sample 20_taG_FD_92580 | JGI IMG/M metagenome (GOLD analysis project Ga0098059, IMG submission 92580) | Marine viral communities from the Subarctic Pacific Ocean - 20_ETSP_OMZ_AT15318 metaG | ecosystem: Environmental > Aquatic > Marine > Oceanic | place: Subarctic Pacific Ocean | collected 2015-01-19
AACTCGCAGAGCGAAGGATGCAAGCATTCGTAGATGCCGAATACATCGTGGAGACATCGGAAGGTGGAGGACAACCTGTTCTTGTTGAGGCTGAGAACGGTGACACTCGTTATTCTGATTGGGCGCAAGACGAGTTCATTGACGAGTGCAATATCGTTCAGAATATTTTAGCAGAAGTTGGAATATTTCAGGAGGTGACATGAAATATGGATCAGTATGTAGCGGTGTTGAAGCCGCTACAGTCGCATGGCATGACTTAGGGTGGGAACCGCAATTCTTTTCGGAGTTCGATGCGTTCCCATCAGCCGTTTTAAATCATCATTATCCAGATGTCCCAAACTTTGGAGACATGACAAAATATAAGGAGTGGAACTTAAATGAAAAATCAATTGACCTTTTGGTCGGAGGAACACCTTGCCAATCATTCTCAATCTCAGGCCTCAGAAAAGGACTCGGTGACGAGAGAGGAAACCTCATGCTTGAGTATCTCAGAATGGCTGACGAACTTAAGCCCAAGTGGATTGTCTGGGAAAATGTCGTTGGTGTCTTGTCTTCCAATGGAGGACGAGATTTTGGAACCTTCCTCACGGCGTTGGGGAAAATCGGGTATGGGTTCGCCTACCGAGTGTTGGACGCTCAATACTTCGGAGTTCCCCAAAGGCGCAGACGTGTGTTCGTTGTCGGATGTCTTGGAGACTGGAGAAGTGCTGGAAAAGTACTCTTTGAGTCCGAGAGCCTGTCGGGGAATCCTCCTCCGAGCAGAAAGAAGGGGGAAAGAGTTGCCCCCACAGTTACGACAGGTCCTCCTTACGCTCGCACAGGAAATGATAGAGTAGAGACAGAAGCGTATGTTACATTTGCTAGAGTTGGTCATGGGCATTACTCCGATAAGAACGATATTGCGAGTACCGTTCGGGCGAGAGACTATAAGGATGCGACTGATTTAGTTACTCAATATGACATGAAGGTCAGGCGACTGACCCCAAAAGAATGCGAGCGTTTACAAGGCTTTCCAGACGATTGGACTAAAATCGAGTGGAGAGGAAAGAAACCAGAACTATGCCCAGATGCTCCGAGGTACAAGGCGATGGGTAATTCGATGGCGGTTCCTGTAATGAGATGGATCGGTCAACAAATTAAACAAGTGGAAGAGGAGGAGAAAAATGGGTAAGATGAAAGAGAAGCTTATTTTGATGCAAGAAGACGCATCGGAGTTAACCAGGTCCCAATGGATCAAGGTTCACGGAGCGAGTAACGTGTGGGTATATGATCATGAACAAGGCGAGGCTGACCCAGATTGGTCGTGTGCTGCCGAAGAAGGTCTTTATAGAGAGGAGAACTGGAGATGAGAGGAAGTGTTAAGATGGTGGTTGCAAAAGATGGTGACCAACTCCTGGGACAATTTGAAGAAAGCCAGGTTTGGTATCCTGTTAAGGGGTGCGCGTACTGTAAGTCGCAAGGCGTGATCTTTGAAGGGTCGCAAGAGTATGATTGTGAGGAGTGTCATGGATCAGGTTTTGTCCGAGACTTTTCGGATTGCAAAGATGATGAGATGCCATACTCAAGGTACGCTCATATGAATGAAAGGAGTTATTGAGATGGATCAATTAGTGGATGCTATGAGGGAGAAATTCTTGAAGCAAGAGATTGAACTTTTAAAGGCGCAAGTCAAGGATCAAGGTACGGGGCACATCAGGACGGCGATCTCGGTTCTTGAACATCAGTTAGAGGAGATTAAAAATGCCTGAGATTAAAAACATGGATGTTAAGTGTGAATACTTTTTTCCGAAACCTATATGGAGAACTTCGTTACCTCGAGATGTCGCGTTAGAACCTATCGTTGATCAGATTTATAAACTAGAAAAAAGCACTGAGTCTCGACATCGAAGTAATAAGGGTCCGCTAAACTTTCAATCTGGAGATTTTGAATATCATGCAGATAGGAAAGATGATCCAATAAACGATCTTCTTTTTCATATCGGGACTTTAGTTCAAGCAATTCATCAATCAGACAGAAAAGGTGAGGTCATCTTGTCGAATGCTTGGTTCAATATAAATAGAAAGGATGGACTGAACCTTCCTCACACCCACCCAGGATCGATGTATTCGGGAGTGATATGGTTAAAGGCTTCAGAGGGATCGGGTGAATTTGTTATTAACGAAAGCGATGATCGGATGATGCTTCAATCGGAATCCTTTTATGGTAGGTTTCAAGATCCAAAACAGATTCCTCCTCATTGGAACATTGAATGGTTCTTCCCACCCAAAGAAGGGGATATCCTAGTTTTTCCTAGCTTCCTCAGTCATCAAGTTTTGCCAAACAACAATGAGGATGATCGCATTAGTTTATCCTTTAATTTCCAGGTCAGTGATAAATGGAAAGCGACTGAAGACACTATCACGACCGAGATTTAACTACATTAGAAGAGAGGATTAAATGCAACAAACATTAAAAAATTTAAAAGAATGGTTTAAGGAAGTGTATCCTGCATCAGATAAAGAGGACACTTCGGAGATAGACTGGGATCAAGATCCGAGGTTCGATGAGCTCGGTAAACAGAAAAGGAGAAATGAATGACCGCAGAGCCCAAGGAGTTGTATAAGATGCACTCCGATGTAGCAAAGTTGTTCACGGAGTGGCAGCTTAAAGATTATGATACGAGATTAGCTATATGGGTAGGTATAACTCGGTTCTCATGCTTCGCTCAACTCGCGCTCGAGGATCACGATATGGAAGAGTTTCTCGCAAGTGCGATAGAAGCGGGACAAATAGAAGGTAAATTAATAAATAAGGATTTTAAATATGTTAACTGAAAAGAAAATTGTTACAGTGTCAGACATAACGTACTCGAACAGTGCGTTTGCTGTTACTCAAAGAGGAGAAGGCGTGTTCATCAACGCTAGGATGGTGGAGAAGCTAGGCATTGAGGAAGGAGACGACCTCGTTGTGAAGGTTCTGTTAAACTACAAAGACAAACGAGAAGATGTTAAGTATCGAGCGATCAAAGGCACGATCATTGAGGAAGCAGACTGGACAGAAGTTCAAGAAGAGTTTCTATAATAAAAAAGCCAGGGTAGTAACAAGGAAATGAACACCTACCCTGGCTTTAACACTCGTATGAAAGAGACTAAACAACGAGTGCGTATCCTAATAATTATTTAAAAGATCCTGTCTACTCCATTGGAGTGGAGTGTGGGGTTTCAAATCCAGACAAGAAGATTGGAGGAGTAACTCAACCTTTCCCATAATAATTATCAGAATTAGAATTTTGTTTCACCAACTCCCTAACCATAAACGAAATCTGTTTTGGTATGGATCGAGCGTTGTCAGCTGCCAATTGTTTTAGATCAGCGTGATCGTCATCATAAATGGCAACAGTACGATATTTTTTTGCAGACATAGCCTACTCCCTGTGTAAATTGTATACATGATCTATAGACTAAGCACTCAATAAGCACAAGCTATAATTTTGCATCATTCGGCTTACCTTTTTTGCCTTTTTTAAGACGTTCTGGTTCGTTGGTGTAGCCTCGGATCTGCGTGACATTGTGCCTTTTCATTTCTTTTAGCAACGCTTCACACGTTTCTTTCGGTAACCCGGTTGAAGCCTCGAGTTCTTTCGATGCTGATTTAAGATTAGTCTTTCCAACTCGGTATTCACAAAAAGCTTCTATCATTGCCATTGTATCTACGTTGTGTTTTTTTTCAGTGTCAGCCATTCTGCCGCTTCCTCTCCTAATACTTGAGCTCCAATTTTTATTTTACCTTGGAGCGATTTCACTATTCGTTCATCTATAGTTCCCTCACATATGATATCAACATATGTTACAGGATGTTCTTGTTTTATCCGATGGCATCGATCCTCGGATTGGGACCTGTTCGTTAGATTAAAATCATTTGCATAATATATGACTAAATGTGCAGAAGTTAAGGTCAATCCTAGCCCAGCAACAGCGGGATTACCTACAAAAAACCGTACTGGATGTTTAGGATTTTGAAAATTAGTGACAATGTCGTTACGTTCATCGTCAGAAGTGTCCCCGAAATATGATACGGCGGAGCCAGGGCCATACTTCTCGTTAAGAGTTCGAGTGATCTCTAAGATATCATGTCTAAACCTAGACCAGATGATTACTTTACCAGAACTCTCCTCAATAATATCAAGCACGGCATTCATTCGAGTAGACGGAAAGGTCAACATCTCCCCATCATCTGTCTTCAAGTGTCCTGACATGACCTGTTGTAGGCGTAACATTTGAGTGATTACAGCGGGAGCCGTGACTAACTCTCCCTCATCGAGTAAGACCATAGCATGGCGGCGAATACTTTCGTACATCTCTAGCTGTTGTTTACTTAATGTAACATACCTGGTCGTATATATTTTCTTTGGTAGATCCAAACAATCTTTTTTCAATACTCGATACGAAAACAAATCTATCTTGGATGTTAACTCATCCAAGTTTCTGTATCCTATGACCTGTTGGAAAGCTTGAGCTCCCATCTTCATTTGTTTTACCACCGCATACCTACCTCTGAATGCATAATAGTTATCATAACCCAAGATCCCAGGTTCGAGGAACTCGGCTTGAGCATAGATATCCAGAGGAGAGTTTGTAATAGGTGATCCAGTTAGTATTCTTTTATACTCGAACTGAGCGGACACCTTATGCAGGGCCTTGGTTCTTTTAGCTTGAGGATTTTTAATTGTTGTGCTCTCATCAACCGCAATCATACCATGTTTACCGTATCTTTTTGCCAACCAATCCCCCGCTTGCTTACCTTTTAGTGACGAAAAAGCCTCAACATTCATAACAAAGATAGTAAGACCACAATAATTTTCTTTGACTGACGCTAACTCTGCTTTTTGTTTCTTATTTGGTGCTGCAACCCATCTAATTACTCGATAATGCACATCTTCTGACATATGGTCTGGTATTTCTCGTTGAATCCAATTACGATACACGCCCTTGGGGGCAATAATCAAAGCGAAGTTTACTTTACCTTCTTGAAACAACATACCTAGATTGTCGATTAGCATTTTCGATTTTCCAGTTCCCATTTCGCACAAGAAAGCAAAGCCTTTTTTGTCTTCCGCTCTTTCCAATGCGGTATACTGATGGTCAAAAGGTTTAGTTTTAAATTTGTAGTTGACAGTCATCTATTCCTCCATTTATAGTTGATTTTACGGAAGACACAATCCCGTGTCAACCAATTTAACCTGAGAAGGAATAAATCTATGGAAATCTTTGAAGATTACTATGATGAAGCTGATGCAGTATCACAAGTCAATACTGAAACAGCAAAAAATTTAAGTGGCTTGGTGCGAAACCTCAGAAAAGTAGAAGATCAGATCGAGGACGCAGAACAACATGTCAAAGAACTGAAGAGGGCAAAGCAAAAGCTTTCAACCGAAACAATACCCGCTCTAATGGATGAGATGGGTCTTGAGCGATTGGATGTGGATGGCATGACAGTTCAAAGAAAGTTGATTGTTCATGCCTCGATACCCAAAGATCGTACTGATGAGGCCCATGCCTGGCTACGAGAGAATAAATATGATGACATTATAAAGAATGATGTCACTTGTTCTTTTGGCAAAGGCGAGGACAACATGGCGGGAGATGTCGTAGGTATGCTCGAGGAGCGAGGATTCTACCCCAAAACCAAAACCCATGTACACTCATCCACTCTAAAGGCCTTTGTTAAAGGTCTTGTCGAGGGAGGAAAGCCTGTCGATCTCGAATTGTTCGGGGCTTATGTTAATAATGCAGCTGAAATACGGAGGAAATAACTATGAATGATATAACAAAAACCAAAGGAACCGCGATGTCTACTGAAGTGATGGACGATATCTTTGAAAGTGCTGGAGAGGGAGCAAGCTTTGACAGTAGTGAGATGCAGATCCCATTTGTCAGGCTTATCCAGGCTCTGTCACCCCAGATCTCAAAAAAGAAACCTGAGTTTATTGAGGGTGCGTCACAAGGAGATGCGTTTAACACCGTTACGAAAGAGTTTTGGGATGGAGAACAAGGTCTTACCGTTGTGCCGTGCTTCCAAACAACAAAGTATCTGGAGTTCGTACCTCGAGAGAGCGGCGGAGGGTTCCAAGGAGAGATCGCACCAGACGATCCTTTAATACAACAGGCCACGCGGACTGGTGCAAAGGAGATCTTACCTAGTGGCAATGAGCTCGTTAAGTCGGATCAGCATTTCTGTTTGATTGTTGGTGAGGATGGGTCTTTCCAACCCGCGATCATTGATATGAAATCTACTCAGCTAAAGGTCAGTCGTAATTGGAAGACTATGATTGCGATGCAAAAAGTAGATCATCCTACTAAAGGTAAGGTCACCCCTGCGGTATTTGCTACTAAGTGGAAACTATCTTCCATCGAGCAAAGCAATGACAAAGGTACGTTTGCCAATTGGCAAGTTGAAAAGATAGGTCTTGTTGATAATCGAGATCTATTGATGGAGGCCAAAGCTTTCCGCTCAAGCGTGGCGGCAGGCGAAGTTAAAGCTGCACCAGAGGAGTCTCCTAGCTCCGCTGTTAACGGAGATGAAATACCGTTTTAAATGTAGCACGGTGGCGGAGAGGGGATGCTCCGCCACTTTTTCTAGGAGATACTAATGTCGAATGCAAAAAGATTATTGGAAGCCTTTGAAGGATCTTCCCTAGCTCACGGTAGAACTACCGTGGGGCGTGTTGGACGCAATGGGAAGACAGACGCTAAGTACACAGTGCTTCGAGAACCTCTTACTGAAACAGTAATGCAACATCATATTGATGGTAAGCAAGGTGTGAACTCAATCCCCATCAATGCAGACAATCAATGTAAGTTTGGTGTTCTTGATATTGACATATATGATTTAGACTTAGGCGAATTAAATAAAAAGATTAAAAAATTAAAGCTTCCCCTTTTCCAATGTCGATCCAAGTCAGGTGGAGCTCACCTGTTTTTATTCTTAAAGGATTGGGAGCCAGCGGCTTTGGTACGAGAGTACCTACTCGAGATGTCTGTTGTGTTAGGATACGCTAGTGATTGCGAGATCTTCCCAAAGCAAGACAAGATTATGGCTGACCGGGGGGATGTTGGTAGTCATATCAACGTACCGTACTTCAATGCAGAACAAACCATGCGTTATTGTTTCGATAGCCAGGGCCAGGCGATGGAGTTGGAGGAGTTTCTAACCGCAGTTGAGAAGGGTCGAGTATCAATATCCGAACTGAATGAGATGGATCTTGGTGGTAAAAGGGAAAGTTTTACGGACGGACCGTATTGTTTAGAAGTAATGACCAGTCTTGGGAAAGTTTCAAAGTACAGAAACATATTTATGTTTGCGGTTGGTGTGTATTGCCGAATGAAGTGGCCTGATGATTGGAAGAAACACCATGAAGAATACAACCGACAGTTTTGTTCACCCGCTCTCCCCTCAAGGGAGGTGGTAGATATCCAGGGATCACTAGAGAAGAAAGAATATTTCTATCAGTGTGACCAATGTCCATTAAAAGATCATTGCGATAAGGATCTATGTAAGACCAGACCCTATGGGGTGGGTAACGATGCCTTGGATCTTCCTACGATGGGAGGTCTAACGATTATAAAATCTCAACCTCGACTTTACTTTATGGATGTTGAAGGCAAACGTGTGGAACTATCCACGGATCAATTAGTTAACCAGGGCCTTTGGGCAAAGGCATGTGTAGAACAGATCAGTTACTTCCCATCTATGATGAAGCCAAGCAAATGGAACTCAACAATAAACCAGATGTTACAAGAGGGAACCTACTTAGAGGTGACCGAAGAGTTTACATATCACGGACAGTTTAAAGATCATCTTAGAAACTATTGTACAAGTCGAGTACGCGCTATGTCCCCTGATGAGATCCAGATGGGCAAGCCCTGGACCGAGGGCGGAGTTACTAAATTCACAATCAATGGTCTAATGGAATATCTAAATAGACAAGATTGGAAACACTGGTCCAAGGCTCAAGTACAAGAGGGTATTAAAGCATTGAACGATGACGGTGATGGTGTGGGACACCAGAACATAATGAGAGGCGGCAAACGAACTTCGATTAGAGTTTGGTTTGTTCCTTCTTTTGAACCAGAAGAACTTGAAACAATCACAAAGGAGAATGATGATGACAAAATCCCCTTCTGAGAAACTGATACCTGTTAGCGAAGTTGCTGACTGGTTAGGTGTATCCAGATCCACTATTTATAAGTGGGTAGAACTAGAAAAATTTCCGCCGCCCTTGATCCTTGGAATCGAGGGAGATGGTAAGAGGAGTGCAAGCAGATGGTATAAGTCTGAAGTCACCGCTTGGTTAGAAGATCGACCGCGTGGTATACAACATGGGCTCTAGTACTCTGATCTTTGGACCTCCTGGTTGCGGCAAGACTTACACTCTTATTGAGAGCGTTAAGGAGGCTCTGGCTGAAGGCACGTCTCCAGATCGTATAGCGTTTGTATCTTTTACAAAGAAGGCGGTGCGTGAAGCTACGGATAGAGCCTGTGCTGCGTTTAACCTGACGGAGAAAGATCTACCTTATTTTAGAACACTACACTCTATGGCCTTTAGAGGGCTTGGGTTGCAGTCTTCTGATATGCTTGGTCGAGATGATTGGAGAATCTTAGGGAACCAACTTGGTTTAATCTTTGATGGAGTAAGCGGAGTATCTCCAGACGATGGAATGATTATGCCTTTGCCGATTGGTAAGGGAGACACCTATCATCAGTTAATGACAAGAGCTCGATACAAAATGATTTCTTTTGAAAAAGAATACAACCAACATGGAGACCGGGATATGTATTTTCCACTCCTAGAAAAGATTGAGAAAATTGTTTCTACTTACAAACAGGAAAACACTAAGTATGACTTCGTTGATTTGATAGAACTATACATACAATCTGTGATGCCTCCCTCGTTAGATCTATTGATTGTTGATGAGGCACAAGATCTGACACCGTTGCAATGGGAAATGGTAAAGACAATAAGTTCGAATGCGAAGAAGGTTTTATATGCGGGAGATGATGACCAGGCGATCCACCGATGGACAGGTGTTGATGTACGGTTATTCCTAGGGTGCAGCGATCAAAAAGAAATACTTACTCAGAGTTATAGATTACCAGTGTCAGTGCATCGTTTGTCTCAGCACTTGGTGCATAGGATAGATGAGAGACAAGAAAAAGAATTTAAACCTACCGAGGATCGAGGGTCTGTAAACTTTCACAGACAGATACGAGAACTTGATTTCTCCACAGGATCATGGACGTTGATGGCTCGAACCAATGCAATGGTACGAGAGTGGGGGGAGTTGCTACAGGCCGAAGGTCTTTTGTATTCTATAAAAGGTAGGAGTAGTATTAGCCAATCCACGGCAGAAGTGATTACTTCGTGGAAAAAATTACAGAGGGGAGAACATTTACCTCTTGCATCTGTTGTTAAACTCTACGAAAATGTCCCCAAGATGGGAGATTTCAAAGTAGTGAAACGAGGTTCGAGCAACCTATTACAGGCCGTTGATCCTGAAAGCCTCCTGTCTTACGAAGATCTTAAAGAAAAATATGGAATGGAAGCACCCAAGGACCGAGATGCGATGGACGTGGCTCGACTAGGCACTCATGATAAGCTTTACTTTGAGGCTATTGAGCGGAGAGGCGAGGACATTCTGGACGAACCTAGGATTAAACTGTCAACCTTTCATGCCATGAAGGGGGGAGAAGATGATAATTGTGTGGTATCTTTATCAAGCACTCGAGCATGTGCTGAGAATAGAAACCAAGACGATGAGCACCGTGCATTTTATGTTGGCGTAACGAGAGCTAAGAAAAATCTGCACATAATTGAGTCCGATAAAAAATACAGGTATATGGTATGAAAGGAAATAAAATGAAATATGCGATATTATATGTAGCGGCAATTGTTGCCGTTAATTATGGGTTTTCTGTTATAAAACCTTGGTTTGTGTTTGGTGCGGCTTTACCGCCAATGACCTTTTTAGTTGGAGCTGTCTTTATTTTAAGGGACTACGCACAAAAAGATTTAGGTCATTATGTTTGGGCTCCAATGGCAGTCGGTATTTTACTTAGTTACCTAATGGCTGATCCATTTATAGCGATTGCTTCAGCATTGGCTTTTATAGTTTCAGAAACAACAGATTGGGCTGTGTACACTAAAACAAAAAGACCTATGAAAGATAGGATACTTTTATCTTCCGCGATATCTGTTCCAATTGATAGCCTTGTCTTTTTGGTTGTTGCAGGATTTTTTGGTTGGACAGCATTTTTTGTAATGGTTGTTTCTAAAATGATTGCGTCAGTTATTGTTTGGTTATCTTTAAAATGATTCATTATCACGGCACTCCCTTAACACCTAACTCTGAATTGTTAAAGATGGCTGGAAAACACTTTTGTGTTAGTTATGCCAATCCAGAAAATGCAGATTGGTGTTTTAAGAATTCTCAATCTGTTATGTGGGATAATGGTGCGTTTACTTCTTACACACAAGGTCAAGAATTTAATTTAAAAGGTTTTATATCTTGGGTTGAGGAGTTTCTTTATCCCCCGCATTGGGGAGTAGTTCCTGATATAATTGGTGGAACAGTGGAGGATCAAAAGAAATTAATGCATGAATGGCCTTACTCTAAAGAACTTTCTGCCCCTGTTTGGCATATGAATTTACCCATTGACTGGCTACTTGAAATTGCAGACAATTATCCACGGTTTTGTTTTGGTTCTTCTGGACAATATTGGCAAGTTGGTTCTGAGGCTTGGTGTAGACGATGCGACGAAGCTTGGAATGAACTAACCAGAAGGAATTATCGACCTTGGGTACATATGATGAGGGGACTTTCTTTATGTGGGGATGTTTGGCCTTTTGCTTCTGCCGATAGTACAAATGTTGCTAGAAACTTTAAGAATATAGGTCATCAAGTTTGTCCAGAGAGAATGGCAAGAAGAATTGATTCTATTCAAAGTTGGAAGAAGTGGTCAATAAAAGAAACACAATTGTCTTTAATATAGGGAATCAATATGAAAAGAGAAGAGTTATTACAAAAAGCAGAATCCTTGGTCAACGGTCCGAGAGCCAAGCATTATGGAGATGCTTACGAAAACCATGAGCGTATCGCCAAGTTATGGTCTGTAGTGTTAGGGGTAGACATAACTGTTGCCCAAGTTTATCTTTGCCTAAACCAATTGAAGGTATCAAGACTTATTGAAACCCCTGATCATGAAGACTCTTGGGTGGACATAGCTGGATATGCAGCTTTAGGTGGAGAGAAATGGAACGAGTAGATCCTATTATATCTTGGTGGAGTGCGGGCGTGACGAGTGCGGTTGCTACTAAACTTGCCATAGATAAGTATGGATCTGATGCCGTCCGACCTATGTACTTTCAAATAGATAGTGCTCATCCTGACAACGACAGATTTAAAAGTCAGTGCGAAGAATGGTACGGTAAAAAAATAGAAGTTCACAGATCTCATAAGCATAATGATCAGTTTGAAGTTATCATCAAAGATAAATATGTTAATGGACCAGGTGGTGCCCGATGTACTTTGGTTCTCAAGAAGAGAGTTCGTCAAAGGATAGAGAAAGAAGTAGATTACTCAGGCCAGATCTTTGGGTTTGAGTATAGCAAAAAAGAAATCAATCGAGCCATTCGATTTAAAGAACAGTATCCTGATGCCAAACCTTTATTCCCTTTGATTGAGAACAAGGTCAATAAGAAGGAGTGTCTTTTTTATTTAGAGCAACAAGGAATTAAACGACCAACGATGTACACTCTTGGATACAACAACAATAATTGTATCGGTTGTGTGAAGGGCGGCATGGGATATTGGAATAAAATACGGACAGACTTTCCAGATCATTTTGAAAAAATGGCACAGGCAGAAAGACAAGTGGGTAATTCATGTATAAGAGGAATCTTTTTGGATGAACTTGACCCAGAGGCAGGAAGAAGACAGAAGATTGTGACCCCAGATTGTGGTAATTTTTGTGACATTGAATTTACAGAGATCATGCATCCTAGAGTTGAGTCGATCTACGAACAACCAGAACAATTATCTTTTATGTTTGAGGAGAAGTGATGCAGAAGAATCTATTCGAGATCAGTAGCAGTAACGATGATGACTACCTAATAAAAAACGAAATGGATCTCATTGAGAAGGACTGGAACATACCTCCAGAGTACCCCGACCTAACAGGATATAAACAAATAGCGATAGACCTCGAGACATGTGATCCTAACATCATGACTTTAGGTCCTGGTTGGTCAAGAAACGATGGGCATATAGCCGGGATTGCGGTAGCAGCAGGGGATTACTACGGATACTTCCCAATCAAGCATGAGAACGGACATAACTTAGACCACAAGATGACCATGAAATGGTTGAAGAAACAGATGGAAACCCCTGACATCGATAAGATCATGCACAATGCCACCTACGATGCAGGATGGCTCCGCTCAGTGGGCATTGATGTTCAGGGTAGGATAATTGATACGATGCTTGCTGCGGCTCTCATAGACGAGAACAGGTTCTCCTACAGCCTAAACAATTTAGGCAGAGATTACCTGGGTGAAACAAAAAGTGAGAGGCTTCTTAGAGCAGCCGCCGCAGAATGGGGGATCGATCCCAAGGCAGACATGCACAAACTACCTCCGAAATATGTTGGAGCCTACGCAGAACAAGACGCAGTGCTCACATTAAAACTCTGGGACAGATTCAAAGCAGAGATATCACAACAGGAACTAAGTCACATTTTTGATTTAGAAACATCTCTTATACCAGTAATG
>Ga0098059_1001279_pt1 | contig 12802 bp, 6 predicted proteins | sample 20_taG_FD_92580 | JGI IMG/M metagenome (GOLD analysis project Ga0098059, IMG submission 92580) | Marine viral communities from the Subarctic Pacific Ocean - 20_ETSP_OMZ_AT15318 metaG | ecosystem: Environmental > Aquatic > Marine > Oceanic | place: Subarctic Pacific Ocean | collected 2015-01-19
GTTGATGTAATTTGGGTTGTAGAAGCGGCCGCAAGTACAGGCAAAGTGCCTGATTGATTTGGTAATGATATCGTATGGTCAGCTGTTGCATCTACACTTGTTAAAGTTGTTTCGTTTCCATCTGCTGTTGAGCCTTCAAATACAACGGCGTTACTAGCATTCATTGTTACAGAGTTTGTAACAGTATGTGTTCCCGAAGTAACAATATTTGTAACTGATAGTGTACCTGTACTAGGGTTGTAGTGCAAATCACCATCAGACTCAAGTCCTATATTACCACCATCTAAATCTCCACCTGAAGTAAAGATAATAGCATTATTTTCGTTTGTGGATTCATTGTCTGTAATAGTAACAGCGGTTGCAACGGCAGATGTACCACTATATCCTGATGAAGTGATAGTTCCTAATGAAGAACCTGCATCAGCGAAAGTGATTGTACCATTATCTGCATCAAGCGTAACACCACCACCAGAATTTAAAGTAACTGTAGTACCGGCGAGTTCGGCAGTACCATCAGCAGTAATTGTAATATTTGCGGCTGCGGCTGCGGTGTCTACTGTTGTTAGAGTTGTTGCACCGTTTGTGCCGACAGTTGTTGTGAAAGTATCGCCAGCTGAACCAGTCATTGTTATGACTTTACCATCAACAGCAACATCATCAACTGTCAATGCAGTTAGAGTTCCTAGACTTGTAATGTTTGTTTGAGCGGCAGTTGCTAAAGTTCCGACAGGGTTTTGACTGAAGGTTACAACACCACTAGAAGATATTGCCATTGAATCTGTATCAGAAGCAGAACCAATATTACCATCATTAGGTATAACAATGTTTCCGCCAGTAGTTAATAGACCACCACCAGTTACGGTTCCTGCAAAGGTTACACCTGTTGTGCCTGTTGGAATTGAAATAACAGCGGCATCAGCATCATTCTTGATTGTAATGTCATTTGTAGAACCTTGTCCAGTTAAGATAAGTCCTTCTCCAGAAGTATATCCAATAGCGGCATTATCACTAGCCGAAGTATCTCCTGCCGGTTCTACTGTTCCTGTTGCAGTTACATTTCCAACAACACCACCAGTTAAAGTAGTTGTGCCTGTAACAGTTAAATTGTCAGCAACTGTTGTTTCTGAGGTTGTATGTCCAAGTGTAAGTGCAATACCAGATGTTTCTGTTGCAATTTTTAAAGCGCCTGTTGCGTTTGTTAAATAAGAGTTTGTACCATCGTGATATAATTGTAAATCATCACCAGTACCGGCAACGAATTTTACACTATCGACATTATGATAACCTGTTGCCTTGATTGTACTTCTATCAGTACCACCAACTTTAATGTCAATCTCGTCATCAGTATCAGCGGTTAAAGATGTATTACTGTTAGCGTCTAAAATAAATTCAGCGCCATTCATGTCTAAAAGATTTTGAACTATCGCTTGTCCTAAAAATTGTATATAGGTTCTTTGGCCGTTTGCTGGCGCTGATGCAAATGTAATTTGAGTGCCGCCAGTTGCTAAATTAAATCCTGTTTTCGGTTCTAAAACAACAGCATTATCTGAAACTATAAGAGCAGTTTCGTCTGCAACCGTATAATCTAATGTGAATGTAGTTGTACTGCCATCACCCGAAATTTGTTGTTTGCTGTGAAATCCATTTACTGGAGCTTTTCCTATGTATGCCATATCATATTTCCTCTATATTTTTATACATCCTCTAATATTGAAACGGTTGCGTCCAGTGAGTTCGCAGCACTACAATTTGCTTTTAATACATCTGCGTTTGAACCATCATTCATTAGTACTAACTTATTACCCGCCATCACCTCTAACGAAGAGCCTGGAGGAACTGAAGCGTCTTTAACAATGTAGACATCATTTGAACCATCTTCATTATCAATAAAAATACTAGCGGTTATTCCGGCAGTAGTTTTATTTGCTAAAGTAATACCAATAATAATTGTTTCTAAGGCGGTTGAACCCCCGCCTGCAGGTACAGTATATATCGCAGCAAGTGATGTTCCTACATTAGGTGTACAAATTCTTTTAAAATCGTTAGCCATGTCATTTATCCTTTACTATTATTTATGTTTATATTTATAACGGATTTAGCAGTGGTTTATGCTCAATCTAGTTATTTTTAATCAGCAGTTAAACTTACAAACGCTGGGTCTACTTCATCATTAGGATTATCAGTCCAATGTGTCAGCATATTAACATCCCTAGAAAATGATTCTGTGTCTGGTCCATAAGTAACATCACCATTCTCTGCTGTGTGTTCCACTTTTCTTACTTCTGTGTGGGGTCTATTTTCATATTCTATAATTTTTGCTAAAGTATCTAAAGCTGCAACCTCACCTTCTTTGGTAGACTGTTCAGAATATATTGTTGTAGCATATGTTGATATATTACTAGGCACCGCTTTACCGCCCTTATCTGCTCTCGCCCAATACCAATCAATTTGACTTAATTTGCTTTCTACTTGACCATTAATAATATCTAACATTCCTTTTTTTAAATCTTCCACATTTCTATCAGTTCCGGCATAAGTGCCCACAACTTCAGTACCACTTGTATCTACAGTATAGGCGCCGTTCCAATAGTATCTTGCTTCTGGAGTTACTTCTCTATAAGGCTTTATTCCTAACGAAGTAAGCATTGCACTATCTCGAAATATCTCTTTCGGGTGTGTAATACCACCTATTACCATAGTTTTTGGTGTTTTTATTATTTCTGAATTAAAGTACCACATATTTGCTCCTATCTAGCGTTTGCGTATTTAAAGGGTGTTTCTGCGAAAGCTACAAAAACATATCTTTCATCATCTGAATTATATCTAAGTGCTGTATCTCTGATTTTGAAACCGTTAGACACTATATCCATACAAGGGTCTGTATCTTCTGCACCAGATTCATTAGCATTTAAAAGATACATAGTTCCATCATTAGTGAATTCATCTCGCTTTGTATCAACATAAACCCAATCGTGAGCACTAGCAACTCTTTTGCACATAACAAATCTAGGCCTAAATCCACAATTTACGAAAGTACCGTCTGTACTACCATTACCAAAATAATGGCCAAAACTTGAATATCCTTCTACAGAGTGCCAACAGTAAGCCACATGACTTTGAGAATTACCATTTACATCATACTCATTTCCTATAGTAAATACTGAAGCCCCAGGAACAGTATCATTCCATCCTACAACATTATCATACCATATACCATTAAGATTAAAATTCTGATACCAATCTTCTGCATCTTCTTTTGCTCCTTTATGGTAAACCCACCAGTTTCTAGCATTAGGCCTTTGCTTTATTAATATAAACTCTGGCGCTTTACTTAATCCGTGTCCAACCGTAGCGCCGGATGTATTATTACCAGTATAAACACTTATACTAAATCCAGCATCTGCATTTGCGGATGTCCCTGTTGTATTTATAGAACCATTAGTATTAGATGAACCACTACCATTTGCTTTCCAACAATAACCTATGATGGCCTCACCATTTTTATTTATGTCATAACCATTACCAGAACCTACAGTAAAACCATCTGCACCAAAAGCTTTCACAGTATCAACACTTTGTTCAGCGGTATTAGCATTACTTTTTATATTCTTACTCACGCCTCTTACAGCATCTACCCAATCTTGACCAGAATTGGCAGGTCTTGATTTTGCCCAAACTAAATCTGGTTGAAAGCCTACCCCTGTAATTGCGTGGTCAGAACCATTATTACCTGTCCAAGTTACAATATTAAAATGGTCCTCTGGTACAACAGCAGGTTTAACAATATTATTTGTACACATTGCTAAATAGCCTTCAGGCGGCTCATAATAGAAATCCCCCTTATCATTAGAATCTTGATTACTCTGTGCTGTTTTCGCACCTCCAAAACTTGAATCTTGTCCAAAGTTTGCCATAAGAGAATCTGTTGCTTTTCCTTGGCATAAAACAAAATACCTATCTTGATAAGTTACCCAAGACCCACTAATGGTGGCCTGAAGTGAACCATTTTTATAGAATGATATTTTCTCATTATCAATATCAAAAGCTATTCCAATAATATCACCATCTGTATAACTCGCCTGAGTTGATTCAACATTGGTATATTTTTTTATTTCGCCATTATATCTATAGGCTAAAAAAGTGTTTAAATTACCATCCCCAGTCCATTGAAGATGATTAGCAATACCAAGTGAAAAAGCATTAGCCTCTTGAGCTACTATTAATATTTCACAATACCATTGACCAGTAGTTACACCCATTGTACTTACTGCAAAAGTAACATTACCACCTTCGGTTGGATATACTACCTTTCTCATACATTCAGTATAAGTCAGAGCTGTAGTTATACTATTCCTTCTAGTTAATGGATTAAAAGTAGCAAAGTTATTTGTAGGAGTATCAATCATCTGGTCGTGTGCAGCAACATTATTTTCTGTCCAATGATTTCCTTGACCAGATACATCTTTACCTAAATCATTAGCATCTGCAAAGTTTAAATGAAAACCATTAGTGCCATAACCACCATTGGCAGTATTGTACGCTATAGGTACCCAATCACCGTAATCTCCATATTCTCCAAAAGCGGCGGCCGGTAGAGCAGTACCGTCTATAAAATGTACATCTGCCAAATAAGCATCCAAGTAACCAGTATCATCTCCTAGTCCGTGAGTTGCTGCATAATTAATACCGCCATTAAAATTTTGGGATGGCATATTTCTTGTTGAAAAACTTGTTTCACGCTCACCATTTACATAAATACGAAGCCTGTTATTAGTAGTACCATTTGTAGTTTCTGCTACTATAAGGATGTGATACCAAGCCGCTGGGTCCCGATGCTTTGAGCTGGTGATTAATCTGTATCGATTTCCACCATTATAATCAAACAAAAGGTCTATCGTACCATCACTATACAACATAAAAGTAGATTCAACACCCCAACCCCCTTGAGCAGTAGTACGCATTAATCTTTGAGTTCCACTTTCCGGTCTAAACTTAACCCACGCACTATAACTCCAAACCTGACGATTGCCAGTAGAAAAAGAGTTAGTCATATTAGCATTGTCACCATCATTAAAACAACACGATTTAGCTATCTCATAATCATAGTAATCATCATCACGGTCTCCAGTCAAAGCAAAGGCACCATACATCCATTGTGAACTTCCTAACGGTCCACTCATAATATTCTCCTCATTAAGAGAAAGCCAGTTGAGGCTTTCCTAATAAAACTCTGCCACTTGCGACAACTAAGTAAGGAACTAGGTCGGTTGCAGAAGCTGTTGATGTTAGGGTTAATCCTGCGCCGGCAGCAGTTTCATAATCTGTTCCTAAAGAAACCGTGCGTGAACCTGTGCCATCTTGTATAAATGCTATAAATCCTGATTGTCCAACTTGTTCTGTAGAAGGATTAGCAAGAGTTACATTACCTGTTAGTGTTAGAACAAAATTTTGATTAGTAGCAAAGTCTAGAGTAACTGAGCCTGAGTTTGAGGTGTCGGTATCTGTAGTGGCTACCGCTGTTCCTGTTATTGATATACCAGTAGCAGATGTAGTTAATTTAGCACTACCATTGTGGTAAAGGTCTACTGCTGCACCATCAATACCTCTAATAATATTATTACCAGATAAATCTTCCATAATAATACTTCCATTATTGCGTATAAATAATGCACCTGTAATATTGTCTATATAACTATGTGTACCATCATGATAAAGTTGTAAATCACCGCCAGATGCAGAACCAATTTCTACTTTAACATTATCACCAAGAATTAAATCTCCTGTCATAGTACCACCAGCTTTAGGCAGGGCAGCACCAGCAGTTGTGTTTAAAGTTTGTATGTCTACACCATCAACTGTTCCACTTACAGTTATATTTCCAGTTACAGTAGCACCAGCAGTAGTAACTTCCAGTTTCTTATTACCACCCTGTGAAAATCCTATATTATCAGAACCACTCATATACATACCACTAGCAGCAGTAGCGAATCTATACATTGGACTTGCTTCTGTGCCATCTGCACCATTAATTCTACCTGTCAGAGTACCACCTGCTAATGGTAATGAATCTGCTTCCATGTATGTTCGTACAGTATCAACATTAGTCATTTTCATTGTGCCGGCATCATTGATTAGAATACCATCGCCAGTAGCAACAGCATCTGTACCTCTTGCAGTACCACCATCTATTAAATTAATTTCTGCGGCTGTAGCATCTATAGCCGCAAGTTTAGTTAAATCTGCTTGTACTAATCCAGAAACTCCGTCTAATAAATTTAATTCTTCAGGAGTTGAAGTAATTGCAGTTGTAGAAGCAGCCGCCAATACAGGCAATGTGCCCGATACATTCGGCAATGAAATTGTTTTATCACTACTAGTAGCGTCTACGGATGTTAAAGTAGTTTCGTAAGCATCTGCTGTAGCACCTTCAAATATAACAGCGTTTGAGGCATTCATTGTTACAGAGTTTACGATTGTCTGTGTTCCTGTAACACTAATGTTTGGAACATTTAGTGTACCTGTGCTTGGGTTGTATGTTAAGTCGCCATCTGATTCTAATCCTAAGTTACCACCATCTACATCACCACCAGCAGTAAAGATAACTGCGTTGGCTTCGTCTGTATTTTCATTATCAGTTATAGTAACTGTTGTTGCTATTGCGGCTGTACCTGTTGTATCTTGATTAAGTGTGCCTATTGTAAAGTCTAATGTATTGTCTCCATCTTGGTAAGCAACTGTAATACCAGTTTCCGTATTGGATGTAACCATTGCACCAACCGTATCTGCAATATATTCATTAAGAGCAGTACCGTCTACTGTATATGCATCGGCCTCTAATGTGCCGTCTATATCTGCGTTACCAGAAATATCTAAAGTTGCGGCATCTAATTCTCCAGAAATAGTTAAATTTCTCATTCCTGTGGAATCTATATTTGAATCCGTAGTAACTACTTTAGAGGCAATCGCCGTACCAGCGGTTAGTCCATCTAGTAACTCTAGTTCTGCTTCAGCAAGAACAGCGCTACCAGCAGTAAATCCTGTTCCAGTTACTATGCCAGATGAAGTGATTGCACCAGAACCGACTGTTCCCAATCCCGAAACATTTCCAGAAGTATCAAATGTATAATTGCCGTCTGTAAATACTCCATCAATTGTTAAGTTTCTAAATGTTCCTATATCTTTATTACTATCTACAACAACTGCTTTAGAGGCGGCTACTGTTCCTGCAGTAATGCCATCAATCGTTTCTAATTCTGCTTCATTAATAACAGCAGAACCTATTGTAAATCCTGTTCCGGTAACTACGCCTGTTGAAGTGATTGCGCCAGAACCAACAGTTCCTGCAAGTGTAACATTTGCACCACTAAAGGTTGCGGCTGTTGTAGTTCCTGATTTGATTATAAGATTGCCGGATGTGTTATCTAAACTTCCAAAAGTTGTTCCAGAATCTTTTAAGAATATTGTATCACCACCAGCATCTAGTATAATATCACCAGATGAATCTAATGTAATGTCTGTGCCGTCATTTGTGATTGTGTCAAGTGCAATACTTCCAATATTTGTAATATCAGCATCACTCATATCGAAACTTCCTGTTACATCTAAATCTCCTCCAACAGTTACATTACCCGTTGTTGTTACGGTGTCAATATATGCGTTTTTGAAATATAGGGAAGATGTTCCTAAATCGACATCACTATCGGTTACAGGTTTTACTGCACCATCAACTATTTGAATTTGGTCTGTGCCAGAAATCTTAATGTCTATTCGGTCATCTGTATCTGCCGTAATTGAAGTATCGCCATCAACATCTAAAATTAATTCAGTACCATTTAAGTCAGTTAATGAAACTAAGGCCGTTGTATATTGTCTGTCATTAATTACATAAATTGCAGCGCCATTTGCTGGTGCGGAAGTAAAAGTAATTCGCTTCAGATTACTAGAACCATCAAGACCTAATGTAAACGCCTTACCAGAACCTGGTTCTTGTCTTACATTGTTGACAAAAACTTCTAATGCATTTTCAGAGCCAGTAACACATTCAGCGGCTAAATCAAATGTCGTTGTTGAGCCATCACCAGTAAAACTATCCTTTGTTGGTATTCTACCGAAGTCTTGAAACGGTCCTTGTCCTAAATACATTTTTAATTATCCTTTATACATCTTCGAGTACGGAAACTGTAACATCTACTGCATTGGCGGTGTTAGCAACCGCTTCTAAATTATCTGCATTTGAGCCATCATTCTGTAACACCAACTTATTACCCGCCATCACCTCTAAAGCGGCTCCTGTAGGAATAGTAGCATCCTTGACAACATAGACATCATTTGAACCATCTTCATTATCAATAAAAACACTTGCAGTTACGGCCGAACTAGTTTTATTTGCCATTGTAATACCGATAACAATAGCTTCAAGCGCCGCAGACGAATCTCCGGCCGGTGGCGTATATATCGTTGTATTGCTAGTTCCTATCGAAGGAGTACATTCTCTTTTGAAATTATTTGGCATATTATTTTATCAAGTTAACAGGATTAGTATTATCTATTCTCTAATGTTTCAATTCTTTTAGTTGATTCTTCTAACTTAGTCGTCAGCTCCTTGATTGCTTCAACGAGTATTGCTGTCATAGAATCGTAATGTAATGTCTTGTATAATTTATCATCATCTTTATGAAGTGGTAATCTCCTTTCTGATACTGCTGAAGGCATAACCTTTTCAACATCTTGAGCAAGTAGACCCGCTGACTCTTTACCATCTTTGAAGTAATTGAATGTTACGCCTTTCAGTTGTTGGATTTTATCCAAAGCAAATTCAACTGGATTGATGTTATACTTCAGAGTTGCATCTGAGATTGTAGTTGAGTAAGCAATGACATCACCATCAGCGTGTAAATCACCATCCGCCTCAAGTCGCATTTCTTCATTACCATTTACATAAAAGCTCGTATATGAATCATTGGTCCAAGTAATTTTATCACCTGAATTTAAACCAACATCTGTTGGACCGAGTAGAGTACCAGAAATAGTAACACCAGCAGAAGCGGTTGCTAATTTTGATGAATTATCGTAGTATAGTTGGACTGCACCATCAATATCACCTCTAATAATATTTTCCCCACCACTTTCTTTCTGTACATAGAAATTGCCATCTGTTTGGATTACCAGATTTCCTGTGCCACTATCAATAATATAACTATCTGAACCATCGTGATATATTGACAAATCATAAGCTGCGCCTAACTGTAGTTTTTCACCATCACCAAAGTTTAGATTCCCTTCTATATCACAACCAGTATTGTGTGTTTGGAATTTTAAAGCGTTGTCGTAATAGAGAGATACACTTCCATCAGCAGCCGCTATTATAGAATTTTCTCCTGCCTTTCCCTGAATAGATACATTACCACCATTTGATGTAATATCTAGGTTGCCGGTTCCTTCTTCTACAATATAACTATTACTACCATCGTGATATATTGCTAAATCATTACTAGCACCAAGTCTTATTTGGTTATTATCACCGAAACTTAGATTACCTGTCATAGTACCACCTGCTTTTGGTAAAGCTGCACTTGCTGTGGTGTTTAAAGTCTGTATATCTACACCATCAACAGTACTACTTACAGTAATAGCACCTGTAACCGCTAAAGCGCCAGTAGCTACGGCACCTGTTGTAGTTATTGTAGATGAGCCGGTATCAATGTTACCAAATCCTGAAGTGATTGTACCAGAGTTTAATGCGCCGGTTGTAACAATATTACCACCACCAACATTATGACTAGAAAAATATGTAGAAACAGTATCAACATTAGTCATTTTCATTGTACCACCGTCATTGATAAGAATACCATCACCAGAAGCAACGGCATCCGTACCTCTTGCAGTACCACCATCTATTAAGTTAATTTCAGCAGGGGTTGTTGTAATTTGTGTTGTCGAAGCAGCCGCAAGAACAGGTAGTGTTCCTGACTGGTTTGGTAATGATATTGTATGGTCAGCCGTTGCATCTACACTCGTTAAAGTTGTTTCATTTCCATCCGCTGTTGAGCCTTCAAATACAACAGCATTTGAGGCATTCATTGTTACGGAGTTTGTAACAGTATGAGTTCCCGAAGTAACAATGTTCGTAACTGATAATGTGCCTGTACTAGGGTTATAATGTAAGTCGCCATCAGACTCAAGTCCTAAGTTGCCACCATCTAAATCACCGCCAGCAGTAAAGATAATAGCGTTGTTTTCATTTGTATTTTCGTTGTCTGTAATAGTAACTGTTGATGCTAGTGTGGCCAAGTTTACTGTTGTTCCTGCAATAACACTCGCTAATGAACTTCCATTAACTGTAATTGCATCTGCCTCTAATGTACCATCTATATCTACATCGCCAGAGAAGTCGCCTGTGGCGGCATCTAATTCTCCAGTAATAGTTAAATTTCTTTGTCCGGTTGTATCTATATTTGAATCCGTAGTAACCACTTTAGAAGCAATCGCTGTACCAGCAGTTAGTCCATCAAGTAATTCTAATTCTGCTTCGGCAAGAACAGCACTACCAGCAGTAAACGCCGTACCTGTAACTATTCCAGTTGATGTTATTGCACCAGAACCAAGAGTTCCTGCTAAAGTTACACCTGTTGTGCCTGTTGGAATTGAAATAACAGTAGCATCGGCATCATTCTTAATTGTAATATCGTTTGTTGAACCTTGTCCAGTTAGAATTAATCCTTCAGCGGCAGTATATCCGATGGCGGCGTTGTCGCCGGCGGCAGTATCTCCTGCCGGTTCTACTGTTCCAGAAGTAATGATATTGCCCGTTGCAGTCAAAGTAGTACTAACTGTAGCCGCACCGGTTAAAGCAAGAGTTGAACCATCAAAAGTTAAATTCGACTCACCGTTGAAAGTGCCAGAGCCTGTTCCTGTAACTATTCTGTTGTTACCATCATTACTAAAAACTGCTCCTGAAGCTGCCCAAGTCAAATTTCCTGAACCGTCTGTTGTTAATTGATAACCATCTGAACCATCAGCAGTTGGTAAAATATAATCTATATTTGCAGATTGTGCTCCAACTTTGAAACCTGAATAGTTTGTGCCGTTATCAGTATCTTCGTAAATTCTTAATTCACCAGAGCTTGAATCACCATTTGCTATTGCAACATATCCGGCATCATTGATTTCAACAATACTTCTACCATCATATTGTTGAAAGATTATATCTTTTGCATCAGTAGGCATTTTAATAACAGCGTCGCCAGATGAAGAACGAAATTGAATATGGTCGGCACCGCCGAGTTTAAAATCTATTCTGTCATTTGAATCAGCGGTAATACTTGTATCACCATCGGCGTCTAAAATTAATTCAGCGCCATTTAAGTCGGTTGGTGTTGGGGCAACAATTGTTTGATTTGTTTTGTCATTAATTACATAAATTGAGGCGCCGTTTGCCGGAGCACTAGCAAATGTAATCCTTTTGAAGTCGCCACTACCGTCTAGACCTAAAGTAAAGGCCTTGCCTTGACCAGGTTCCTGTCTTACATTAGCAACAAAAACTTCTAGTGCGTACTCAGAACCACTTGATACTTCACCTGCCATATCAAATGTAGTTGTTGAGCCATCACCAGTAAAGCTGTCCTTTGTTGGTACTGAAGTAAATTCTTGAAACGGTGCTTGTCCTAAATATGCCATGTCATTTGTCCTTTTATTATTCTTATATTTATAATGGATTTACTAGACACTTAATCTAGTTATTTTACTGCTTCTGCAATTCTTCTACTTTAGCAGTCAACTCCTTTATTGACTCTACCAATAGACCGATTGTTTGGTCGTATTGTAGAACTTTGTATTCTTGACCGTCATCTTGTTTAAGTGGTAATTGTTTTTCTGATACTGCCGAAGGCAATACTTTTTCAACATCTTGTGCAATAAGTCCAGCAGATTCTTTACCATCTGCCTTGTAAGTGAATGTAACACCATTAAGTTGCCTAACCTTAGATAGTGCATCTTCAATAGGTTGTATGTTTTCTTTTAATCTTTCATCAGAAATAGTAGTTGAGTAAGCAATAACATCACCATCAGCGTGTAAATCTCCATCAGCCTCAAGTCGCATTTCTTCATTACCATTCACAGTAAATCGCATAGTCGCATTGTTATCAAAGTGAATATGGTCACCACCATCAAGACCAAGATAAGTAAATCCCATAGTTGAACAATCGCCCATTGAATGAGAAAGTTTATCTGCTGTTATTTGATTATCAGCAATATGTGCTGTATCTATAGAACCATCTACATAATGGTCGCTGTCAATAGCATTTGCTTGTAAGGTGGCAGTTAAGACACCAGTTACAGTTGCACCAGCAGAAGTTGTTTCAAGTTTTACTGCATCATTATGTCTAATTGCTACAGAACCATCTGCTGTACACACAACAAAATCTTCATTACCAGTACTTCTTAATTTAAGACTAGTACCTTTAATTATTAAATCACCTGTACCATTTTCTTCTATGTAACTATGAGAACCATCGTGATAAATACTTAAATCTGAGCTTGCACCAAACATTGCCTTAGCAGCATCTGGGAATAGAATGTCGTCTGTGCCAGTTGGAACTGTAAATACTGTAGCGTCTGCATCATTCTTTAATGTGATATCAGATGTTGAACCCTGTCCAGTTAAAATAAGTCCTTCTCCAGAAGTATATCCTATAGAAGCATTATCACCGGCGGCAGTATCAGTAGTTGCTGCAAAAGTTCCGCCAGTTATGTCGCCTGTTGTTGTGATTGTAGACGAACCTGTGTCGATTGTGCCAAATCCTGA
>Ga0098059_1001280_pt1 | contig 12796 bp, 4 predicted proteins | sample 20_taG_FD_92580 | JGI IMG/M metagenome (GOLD analysis project Ga0098059, IMG submission 92580) | Marine viral communities from the Subarctic Pacific Ocean - 20_ETSP_OMZ_AT15318 metaG | ecosystem: Environmental > Aquatic > Marine > Oceanic | place: Subarctic Pacific Ocean | collected 2015-01-19
AACCTATTAAAAGTATTTTAACAGCAAACTATTTATATAAGGTAGCATTTTGGAGAAGGCAGCATGCCAGTAATATCACAATTTAATTTTGGTGGAGGAGTAAAAACCTCCGATGTGGGCGAAGTTGGCCCCACAGGCACAATCAAAAAATACAAGACTATACAATCTAGAGAAGTCAGCCCATTTGATGGAAGGCTAAGTTCTAGCGAGTTGGCCGGCCTAGACGGATCTGCTGTTTCTGAAGTTCAGCCTGAATACATAGCAACCGAATCTGAAACAGAACTTAAGGGCCAGAACAACGCACGCATAATATTGGGTCGCGACCGTTGTCATAGTATTGTATCGGGCTACGGCGGCCGTGGACACACACGCAGCGGAGCAATAGACCTAGTTGTCGGCCTACAGGGTTGGGCCCCCGGAGAAGGGGCACAGTGGGACGAAGAAAGCGGTACGATGATACCTCCTCAAGCTGATAAAAACTTTGGTTCAATGGGAACCGACAAGCCCGGCGATGCTGCACGGATCTATATCTCCCAGAGAGCGGACATCGATGACTATTTTGATATCTGTCCCGGCAGTCTAGGAAGCTCGGTTGCGGAATCAGCGATTGGCATAAAGGCTGATGCAGTAAGAATTATGGCGAGAAAAGGAATAAAACTTGTTACAGGAGCCAACCCTCCCGGCCGCAACTCAATTGACGGAAAATATATGGGAACATTTGGTATTGATCTGATAGCTGGGAACAGGGACATAGATGACAAAATAGTAAAACTACCTACAGATGAAGAGCCAACCCCATATCTACAACCAATACCAAAAGGCTTCTATTTAGAGGAATCTTTGAAATCTTTAACTTTAAGGGTATCTAACCTGAACGCGATAGTTCGGTCTATCTGCCAAGGCCTCCAGCCCGTCTTGAGCGCAATCATAGAGCCTCGCATTGGTGGTAATGCAGGCGGTCCCATTACGGCAACCCATGTTCCGGGAAGCCCCAATATGATCCGAACAACAAAATTTAAAATAGATCTTCGTTTACATGCTGCGGAGTTAGCTACCCAAGCTAAAGTATTAACAGGCTTAGAATTAAGTTACTTTAACCCAATGGGAAAATACTATATTAATAGTAGGTATAATAGGACAAACTAAATGAGCACTAAGATAACCAAAGATACGGGCAGAGAAGCCCTAGAAGAGTTCGGACCAGAGGGTGAAAGCGCAACCCCTGCGTTCCGCGGCCCTGATATTAGTGATGCTACAAGAGCCGAATCTATGTTTCCTGATACTGGGGGAGTAGATGGTTCAAGCCCTACCGCCAGAACTGGCTTAAGTACATCAAAGAGCAACCTAGAAGAACAATTCGAACAGAATGCACAACCGATAGAAGAGTTTCAGTTCCTATCTTGTGATCCAATAGACCTAGGGGAAGTTGTAGAAGAGTGCCCCTTATGTATTCCAAACGAGTATGCTTATGTGCCAAATTACCGTATGATGCCAGACGGGAATGTATTTTTCAACGGAAAAAACTGTACTCAGAACATTGTGTTAACCGTTCCAGCCCCAGTTCTAGGAGGCCCGTCCGTATCAGACATGAAAGAGGGTTCTTTTAAAAGAGAACAAAAAGAAAGAGGAATACGCTTAATACTAGATTATTTTAATAGAGCCGACACCGCGACGGTGTTTTATTATGTAGAGGAGCCCCCGGGCCCGCCTACTGTCGGATCTGAACTTGTGCCAACGCTTGGAGCAGCTGCCGGCGGACTCCTCGGCGGCCTCGCCGGCCAAGCCGCCTACTCATCTCTTTTTGGCGGCGCGCAAATACCCGGTCTTTTTGGAGCAGCACTTGGTGCCACCGCTGGCTTTTTTGCAGGGGGAGCAGCAGGAGAGTTTCTTACTCCACCTGATGTAACTGGCTTTACTATGGTCTCCCAAGAAAGAGATGTGGTAAAAGAGTTACGAAAGTACACCGAATTTGAGTATAGCGTCCCAATCCAGTTAAAAGCAAGTACAAGAATATTAATCTCTGTCCCAGTTGAATACCTAAACAGGGTTCCAACTAGGCTAGAAACTGAACCAACTGCTGAATTTGAAACAACATTGGAAGTACAATTTGAAGGTCGCGAGTTCTTCCCTAAATTTAAGCGGTCCATCAATGCTTTAAAGCATTACGCAAATAGGCATGATACTTGGGTTGCCTTGGATGGTGGCTCCTTCGTAGAGCTTAACACGACGAACCGAGAGTTCTTGGACCTGCGTAAAGAAGCTGATAATCTAGAAAAGTTTAGAGACAATATAGCTGAGATGGTAAAAGAGGGAACAGGTCTAACTTTCCGAGGGTTTAACCAGTTAGAGAAAATAAAGTTTAAGTTTGAAGAAGAAGAGAATGCTAGCGGATATGTCAAGTATAGACTCAAACAAGTCCTAGTGAACAAGCCCGGATGTCCAGATATTATCTTCGCGGAAGATAGTAATGAATACGGCACCAAGGGGCTATTCAATAGTTATATGAAGGCGACTCCTTTCAACAAATCCAGAACATTGTATTACGTCGGGGCCATGGCCGAAATGGATCTTGCTTTGATGGCTAGAGAACCGATGCCGTGGATTGAGTTCATAACTAAATTTACATATCCCGGCCTTGAGGTATATTACGGCGCCGACAATGTAATGGACCTATCTTTAGCAGAATGTTTTGCCGCAGCACAAACGGGTGATGATGATGTCTCGCAATTCATGGCTGCCATGGCTAATATCGGCCTTGGCTTACCCGACGCTATCTTGGCCAAGTTTACAGAAAATACATGTAAGACTGAAGCTGAAATGGTCAAAGAATTAGAAAAGATCGGTAAAGGTGAAGTTTGGTCTGATTTTACAACTGAATATGCTAAGCAAAAAGAAAGAATAAAACAAGAAAGAAGAGCAAAGATAATAGGAAACGATCCATGGCTTAAAAAAGTCTTTGATGATATTTCCGCAAAAGATAAAGCCTCCGGAGCCGCCTTCGATATCGAAAAACCGGCACTGGATGATAGAAAGGCAGAAAAGAAACGCCTAAAAGAAAGAAGTAAAAAAATTAGAAACGAGAGAGATGTATGGGATAGTCTGGCCAATAACTTAGGCATGTGTGGATGGATGTCCTTGCTCTCTACAGCCATCGATTGTGTATCCCAAGGTCTAGGTCAGGAATCAGCGATAGAAGCCTTGGTTGGAGCAGCATTTGATGCTATGAGTGACGCGCATCTTGAGCGAATACTGGTCGGCTTAGACCCCGAAACACAAAAAGCAATTCAAGGCCTAGCAGAGGAAGAACTCGGTCATGCCCTGACTATCCTGCCATGGGACCCAGAATATGCTGCCGGCAGTTATACAGGCGCGGGCTTTAGTCTCTCTGATAAAATGAACGAGAAGAAGGAGGCGAAAGAGGATAAGGAGTCAAAAGAATATCTATATGAAATGATTTCACACCACGGTGAAGCTGATGTCGAGGAGATCAAAGAGCTTTACCCTGACGCCTCAGTAGAAGAGCTTACAGAAATGCTCGAAGATGCAATCGCTGAAGAAGCCGCGCTTGAAACATGGGAAGACCCCCAGCAGGAGATTGAAGAAAGCCCGGCGCCGGAAGCAGAAGTCGAGACACCTGAAGAATACCAGCCATTTGAATATGATATATACGGCAATGAAATACTCAGTATGGGTGATACAGGTGATAAAGTTAAAGCTATGCAAGAGGCTCTTCTTTATTTAGGTTATGACTTGTCATCATATGGCGCCGACGGAATATTTGGAGCTGAAACAGAAGCCGCCCTTAAAGACTTTCAGCAAACAATGCACGACGCAGGTCTTGATATGGGCCCAACCGCCGGCGGAACTGGTGTGGACGGAGACGCAGGACCACTAACAGCCGCGGCCTTTGAAGTAGCTATGAATATGGCCATCGCCGAAATGCAAGGCCTCGAATATGATCCGTCATCAGCACCAGCAACAGAAGTCCCTACTGAGGATGATACAGGTGAGACAGTTGGAGTAGCTCAGCCAGAAGTATTTGAAGATGAAGATGGTAATTTTTATGTGCTTGACCATTTAGGCTTTAAGGTACCCATTGACCCTGAAGACGGTTTACCCACATTAGATTTTAACCAAGAAATGGCCGACGAGAGGACTAGGACGCTGCTTAGCTACAAACTTAAGGAACAACAAGACTCAGCAGCCATACCTCCCCCAGAATCTGAGTCAAGTTTGCTTGGCATGGGCTACTCACAGGGTACCTTCACCTTTGGTAAACAATCTCAAGGAAGTGGGGGCACATACGGAAAGGCATTAGGTAATGTATGGAAAGCTACCGTTGATGCCTATCGTAATGCTATACTAAAGAGTGTCGGCGCTGATTATCTTTTAAACGAGCTTAATAAACTTCCGGGCGCCCCAATAATTGCAACACTTATTACACATATGCCGTGTAAAGTTCCTCCGTTGGTTGACTTTGACCCTCGTTTGGACTCTTTCCTGAACACACTAGAAGCTGATATATGTAAATGGAAAGGCGACATCAATTACGATTTCGACCCTAAACCACTAGCCGAAGGTAAAAGAAACATATTTGTTTTAATGAAAAGAGCGATAATAGAGGCGATCAAAGAGGCCGCCCTTGCAATATTAATGCAAGTTATGAAGCTTTTATTATCCAAGATATTCAGCGCGATATGTGATGCCCTCGCAACACTAGGAGCAAGTCTGCTGGACTTGTTTGCCGGAAGCGACCACTTTAGAAACCTTCTTAAGGACAACTTATGTCCGGACGCGACAGAAGACGATATTTATGATGCTCTAGCCAACATTGCAGACGCGGTTACAGGCCCAGACGCAGATTGTTTAGAAAGATTAACGAACGCAGACCTTAGTGATTTCATCGATGATGTTTCATTGATGTTGACACAGGGTCAAGTCATCGATTTGATGACTGGCAATGCATCACAAGAAACTTTAGCACTAGCTATGGAGATAGCTTCTGTATCAAACTCAGAGGCTATCCAAGAATGTTTTGGAGACCCATCCTCTATACAAGGTTTGTTTGATGGATTGGGAGTTTTTGTTCCTAACTTGGATGATTACATTGGGGTGTTCGGTCCCGATGCTTACGATAGACCAACTAGTCCTTGTCCGCCAGAGACAGCAGACAAAATTAATGAACTTCGTTGTGAATTACTTGGCGATAAAGGCTTATCTAAGAAAGAATGTCGTGAAATGATAGACGACCTGAAAGATCAGGCCGTACAAGACTTGAAAGATTTAGCTGACTTGCTTGAGAATGGCCCATTTGCTAATCTGCCACCGATGGAAGGCACCAACGACTGTCCTGATGATGGCTTCTATCCATCGACGGACCCAATGATGGCAGCCATGGACGCCGACTTGGCTAACGGTCTTTTGGAGCCTATTGCAACCCAACACATCCGCGACATGATGGGTCCGTATAACTGGTTTACTGGAAATATGGGTTTGCTGAACGCAATTATGGCTGATACCAAAGGGCGTCCATGGTCCTTGCATAACTGGTCAGTTGCAACATTTGGCTCCCCAATGGCTTCAGACCTAGGCTTCTTCCAGTGGAATTCAGACAATGCCATTCAATCTCCAGATGGTTCGCCGGGCCCTGACAAAGTGCCTATGGATATATACGGGCAAGATCTTAAAAAGGAAGAAGGTTCAGGGATATCCTTCTTCGGGTATTCTTCAGGAGGTTATCCTCCTACAGTAGGCGCTTGGATGGCCAAGTCTTTGAGAGAAATAGATCCGGAGTTCCACACTGTTGTTGTACCGGGAGGTTTTGAGTCAGTTGATGCAGCATTAAAAGAGTATAACCGAATTCAAGAAATCAATAACAGAAGAATAGAAAACAGAAAACAATATGTTGAAGCTTTTATCGATGAACACAAATTAGACGATGGCGGAAATGCGGGAGTCCATTCTGATGCAAAATTGGCCAAGGCCGCAGCAGAAATGCGTAAATCTTATTCTGGTGTATTATTTGATCGAAATGACTTAGGCAAAGACCCGGGCCATAAATTGTATACAGGCCCACAGTATGTATGGAATATTTTTGATAATCGAAAGATAAGTGTAGCTTGGCAACTCATAGGTAGGAATGTAAGTAGATGGTCTCAAAAGAACCAAGATAAGGCTGGTACCAATGGAAAATCATTTATTGAATACTGGGGTGACAAAGCTGCTTTACTAGATGTCCCCGACACATCTTCAGCCGATATAAGGTTGAAATTTGAAGATTATGGAACCGACGCGTCAAACACAGAGGACCCATTATATAAATTCGATGTAGAGTACGATTATAATACATTTGATGAAAATGGAAAATTAAACAATGACGGAACGTATAACTTCAGAATTTCCAGATTTCTTAACATGGCTGGCGCCGCAGCCGGCGGTAAATTAACTCGACGAGAAAAGAAGAAAGCTGGAGGTGGTCTGCCACCAGCGTCAATTCTAGATGCAAATAACTACGAATATGTGGCTTATGATATTAAGGCAAAGGATAAAAGAGAGCCAGAAATGGAAGAATATCTGGATGATTTAGGCGTATTCGAGGAAGAGGTTCTTGATTCATATCAGGTAGAAGGCATATATAAATTTGCTACTAATATGATTTTTGAAAAAACAGAGGACCCTTCCGCAGTTAGTTCTATATTAGAGGACGGTTCTCTTCGAGAGTATTTTGCAAGCAGCGAAGTCGTAGCAGAAACTCAAACGTTTGTTGGAAGTGTTAGTGAGAAGAGTACGTTCGACAAGATTTCGGACGGTTTTTTAAGAAGAATAAGTAATAACATAGCAACAGGTATGCCAGACATTTTAGAATCAAAAGATGAAGAAGGCACCGACTCGGAGCCCGGCTTCTTAGACCCCCCACCCGAAGAAGGAGACTTAGACCTTTCTGGAGGAGAGGAAGAGCAAGCCGACAACTTAGCACTTGATATGATATCTCCAGCGTTTAAATATGGCTTCGATCCTTTCAAAGAGCCAGAGGTTGAATTTTTAGACCCTGAAACTTATGGTGGGACTTTCGCAAAAATTGCAATAGCCCTCGGCCGAGACCCCTCAACAGTGCCACAGCCTTATTATATCAAAGAACCAGCCCTTGGTGGTTGGATGGGGATGGCACAAGCTCTAGTACCAGAAGTTGATGGGTGTGAACCAGCCAGAACAGAATTGTTCGATTTATCTGATTTAGCGAGTGCAGCTACCGACCTAGCCGATAAAATAGTACCAGATCATCGGTTAGAATATGATCCGCTGTGTGGATCAGAAGCGCCTTACGACAAAATATTAGAATCGTATGTAGCAGCCAACATAGAATCGGCTATCCGTGCCAACCTTCGTATTTATATTTTAGATATGTTTATACGAGGAATACCAGCATTTGTTATGTTTGGCCTCACAGAAGAAAATTATGATGATCTCTTAGAAAATTATATGGGTGAAATAATAAAAACGGGCCTGATAGAAGAAGGATCCAAGCGTTTCCCCGGCCGAGATTTAACAGACGAAACATATTATTATAGAGTGTTAGAACAATGTGTAAACAACATTGTTAGAAAAATTGACTCTGGACTTCTGGACTACGAAACAGACCTCAACGCTTCCGAAAAAGAAGCTTTTGATATTATCGTGAAAGCGGTACAAGATTTTTATAATGAATATGAGGGAGAAATAGCAGCATTGCCAAGTGCAGCAATCTCGGGTCAGTCAATACTCCGTAAATGGATGTCCACTCCGGCTTCTTCAAAAGCTACAGGCTTGGGAAGAGGATCAGCTGACTTCAACAAAAGAGAAGCATTGGCAGCCAAAGAGATAGCTTGGGAAAACACAATGAGAGAAACAGAGCCTCAAGCGTTTATTTTCTTAAAAAAATATATGAGGGAAGAATATAACAGTATTCAAGAAATGTTCACGCAAAAAATACCTTCTTTTGTATACAACATACATCACCTATTTTTGCTTAGCAACAGTTGGACTCATGGTGGAGTATACGGAGGAGGCCCCTTCAACGTACAGTCAGATCCAACGGATCCTGAAACTTATAATATTTCTGTAGGAGTATCACAAAGGGTGACACAAGCGGCTAATAATTTACGCGGCCTATTCGGCGGCGTGTTTGCTGCCACGGCAGATAGAATGGAACAAGCAGCGAGAGACCGTAATAAAGACTGGCCCTTCGTACTAGAGAAATATATTCGCATAGAAAATAAGACCCAATACGCAGAAGATAACTTAAATGTTATTGCTGTAAATGATAGAGACGCTAAACTTCATGGCATGGTGAACATCGACGATTGGGACACTTATGTTTCTCAGCTCAAGTCTGAAGAATACGAAGGTAACATATCGGAATTATGGGGAGACGCGCCCCTGAGCGGAGAAACAGCTGAAATGCTGGAGCACACGCATAACTATGAGATAGACTCTTCTGGTAACGGAGTTACTTCAACTCATGTAGATGAAGACGGTAATGAACACTATCATATAATTGAAGATGGTATAATCAGTCGAGCAGTTATGAACGAAGAGGACAATGGGCATAAGCACAATATAGAAATAACAGGCTGGAAGTTTGGTATTAGGTTAAGTTATCTGGTTGATACTGAAAAGGCTGGCCTATTTGAACCATTGTTTGATACTATAGGTAATGAAACAGTGACACAAGAAAAAACTTATAGGCTGGAGTCACCAGAAGGGCAGCGCACGATATTCCCTATTGCGACTGCGGAACTTCCCATACCAGATCAAGACTTTACTTTATTTGATCCCAGCAGTTACGATGTATATTGTCTGATCGAGGAACTAATTAAAACAACAGAATATAAATATTGGTTTAAATTCTTATTTCCTTTATCGAGGTTTACGTCACTTATGGCTATTTATGTATCGCAAGGCTTCTACGCTTCAATGGGCGCTCCCGGGTACCCAATCAACGGTGGAGATATGTGGGAAACTCCCGGCGGCCGAAAATCGATGGGCCCATCCTTCCGTGGGTGGTCTCGTGGAGATCAGGCAACATTCTCCAAATCAAAAAGCGAATGTAGAGAAATGTTTACTTCACTATATGACTCGGCGTCTTCTATAGGCTTTGAATCAGAGAATAAATACGGCTATAAAGATAGTCCAACATCAGTCAGAGATCTACTGCGACCACGAGTTAACTTTGACCTTGGTTTACGTTGGTGGCAAACAGGGCCTTGGATTAAACGCCGACCATACGATAAAGACGGAAATGAATGTTAACCTAGGAGGGTTTTTAGATGGCTGAAGGAATATCGCTAGCATTACCATTGAGGATGAATGAAACAGACGGAGCTTATGCTTTAAACAAAAATATCATTTCTATGGCTGAACAAAACCTAAAAATGGTTATACTAACTGCTCCGGGCGAAAGAGTAATGGAGCCAAACTTTGGTGTTGGTGTTAGAAATTACTTATTTGAACAAAATACTGCTGCAACAGCGGGTATCATTAAAAAGAATATTGAACAGCAGGTCAAAGCTTACCTTCCTTACATTCAGATATCAGACCTTCAGGTCTTCAGTCCACCCGTTCAATATACTAGTTCTAACGCGTTAGACAACACGAGACTAGACATAATAATAAAATACTTTATCCCCGCGATTGGTATTGGTTCAGATTTGGTCATTCCAATAGAGTCATAAATAATATCAACACTAATTAATACTATGGAGATCCACTTATATGGCCAAGAGAAACACACCGATAAAATATACTAGCCGCGACTTTACATCTATTAGGGAAGACTTGCTTAACCATGCTAAGCGTTATTACCCCAATACCGTAAAAGACTTTTCAGAGGCATCCTTTGGTTCATTGTTGCTGGATACAGTTGCCTATGTCGGCGACATCATGTCTTTTTACTTGGACTATCAAGTTAACGAATCTTTCCTTGATACCTCTGTAGAATACGAAAACGTTCTTCGCTTGGCAACCCAAATGGGTTACAAGCATAGAGGTCCTGCATCTACGACAGGTATTGTATCGATGTACGCGATAATACCAGCTAACTCTACCGGCCTAGGGCCTGACACCAACTATATGCCAATAATAAAAAGAGGCACAGTTATGGGTGGTGGCGGCGGTTCTTTCATATTAACAGAAGATGTTCGCTTTGATGATCCATCGAACTCTGTTGTCGCCGCAAGGACAAACTCGGCAACAGGTGTCCCAACCAGTTATGCAGTCAAAACCGAAGGCCAAGTCATTTCAGGACAATATGGCGAGAAAGTGTTTGATGTTGGTTCTTTTGAAAAGTTTAAGAAAATTAGAATCTCTGATAGAAACCTAGTTGAGATTGTGAGTGTCTTTGATTCCGAGGGTCACGAATATTTTGAGGTTGAATACCTTACCCATGATGTAGTTTATAAGGCCGTGCCCAACAAGGACGCAGCAACCAGAGACAACGCACCTTCACTTATGCGCCCATTTGTGGCAGCAAGAAGATTCACCACGACTAGAGACCAGAATGGTATGACCTTACAGTTCGGCCAAGGCTCTGAGTCTGAGATTGCAACCCCTTCTTTGGCAGAGCCTACAAATGTTGTCTTACAACGCCACGCAAAAACTTATGTAACAGATACGTCATTCGATCCATCTAACTTGATAGGTACAGACAAACTAGGTATTGGGCCCGCAAATACAAAACTAACTGTTAGATATCGTTCAAACACTTCAACGTCCTCCAACGCGGCAGTCGGCTCTATCAACACGGTAGTCAGCATATCAAGCGAGTTTAACGACCCAACTGTTGCAAATACTACAGCAGCTAGAGATGTTATTGCTTCTCTTGAGTGCTCAAACGAAGAGCCACTGGTCGGTTCAGTCTCTACTCCAACAGTAGACGAGATAAGAAACCAAGCCATGAACATGTTCCCAACTCAAAATAGAGCAGTTACAGCTACTGACTACGAGGCTATAATCTATATGATGCCATCGTACTTCGGTGCAGTCAAACGCTGTCGAGTTGTAAGAGACCAAGACTCGCTAAAAAGAAACCTCAATGTTTACGTTATCTCGGAAGACTCAGAAGGTCTTCTAACCTCATCAAACTCTGCCTTAAAAGAAAACCTTAAGATTTGGCTTAACAAATATCGAATGGTTAACGACACAGTTGATATTCTTGACACTAAAATAGTCAATATAGGCATTGAGTTTGAGGTAGTGTCAAGTTTAGAGGTAAATAAATATGAAGTTCTAGACAATGCAATACAAGCTTTAAAAGAAAAGTTTGCCAGACCTATGTTTATAGGTGAAAGATTTTATGTAACAGATGTGTTTACTGAGCTAAATAAGGTTAGAGGTGTCGCAGACACAGTAAATGTAAAACTGGTCAGCAAGAGTTCGGGCAATTATTCAGAGTCAACAATGAACATAGACAAATTCATGTCACTCGACGGAAGGTACCTGTCAGTACCAGATAATGTTATTCTAGAGATCAAATATCCAGATATTGATATTAAGGGGACAGTTAGATAATGGGCATTAAAAGATATTACGCTAAAAAAGACAACACCATAACAAATGCTTTTATGGAGAACTTGACCACTCGTGGTACAGGTTCCAACATGGGTGCATCGGATATCCTAGAAGTGTTTTCTATCTATGGTCAGGCCTCCTCAACATCAGGTGAAAAGTCCCGAGCAATTTTAAAGTTTGATTGTACGGCGTCAACTAACTCAATCAGTTCAGACAGAACAGCCGGCACTATACCTGCGAGCGGAAGTGTTAGTTTCTATCTTAGAATGTTTAACGCCCCACATGGACAAACCTTACCAAAAAGTTATACTATGGACATTTCGGCAGTTTCTGGTAGCTGGAACGAGGGTACTGGCCTCGATATGGAAGCCTACAAAGATAAAGGCTCATCTAACTGGGTCAATGCTGTTGGGACACATACAGCCGCATCATCGACCGCCACAATAACCGTCTATGCTAATATTGACGCCGGCGAAACTCTAACAATTATCTCAACAGATGGCACAACGGTTGTGGCAACAGCTCACGCGGCGACGACAACAACTAATGATACTAATACTCCAACATTCAGGAAAGTAACTGATGCTAATGCCACTGCTACAAATCTTGCAACATGTATCAATGCAAACTCAAAGTTTACAGCAACAGCCACAGATAACGCCGTCTTAATAACCCAAGTCACTCCCGGCCGAGCAGGAAACACAGTGGCTACAGTTAGTTCCATAAGCACTGTCGGAATGACCGTCACAAGTCCATTCTCCGGCGGTAACGGTGCTTGGGTTAGTACTGGTGGTGATATATACGTTGACACCTCTTCTTCTTTTTCAGCCTCTTTCGACAGTGGGACCGAAGATATAGAAGTCGACATAACAACCCTTGTTGAGCAGTGGTGTAGCTCCTCAGCCAACAGTAAAATACCCACTGACATGGGCCTCAAAGAAGATGATGGCTTGATGGTCAAACTATCCAGTGCTTACGAAGGGGCAGCAAGATCTTATTATACTAAGAAGTTTTTTGCAAGAGGTACAGAATTCCACTTTAAACAACCTTGCATCGAAGCCCGTTGGGACTCTTCACTTCAGGATGATCGAGGAAACTTCTTTTACAGCAGTTCTTTGGCAACCGCAGAAGAAAACTTAAACACTGTTTTCTTATACAACTACTTTAGGGGACGCTTACGCGACATTCCCGGAGTAGGAACCGGAAACATTGGAGTTAGTTTCTTCTCAGGCTCCGCAGATGATACAGCCCC
>Ga0098059_1001282_pt1 | contig 12794 bp, 13 predicted proteins | sample 20_taG_FD_92580 | JGI IMG/M metagenome (GOLD analysis project Ga0098059, IMG submission 92580) | Marine viral communities from the Subarctic Pacific Ocean - 20_ETSP_OMZ_AT15318 metaG | ecosystem: Environmental > Aquatic > Marine > Oceanic | place: Subarctic Pacific Ocean | collected 2015-01-19
CCGTAGCAGATGGTGGAACAGGACGAAGCTCCTTTACATCAAATGGTCTTTTATACGGTAATGGTACTGGTGGCGTAAATGCTACCGCAGCAGGAGCAGATGGGTATATACTCATATCTAACTCCGGTACTCCCACTTGGTCAGCATCTATTGATGGGGGTACATTCTAACATACTCTAGCGTATATACGCGAAGTTAGGAGAGCCATATGGCACAAACAATTAAGCTCAAGCGGTCTAGTACTGAGGGGGCTGAACCCAGCACGTCCGATCTTGCACTAGGTGAAGTTGCAATCAACACCTTTGACGGCAAGATGTTCATCAAGAAAAACGATGGGTCTGACTCTATTGTAGAGTTAGGAACCGGTGGTGGCGGTAGTGTGTATGTAAAAACTACAGTTACTGCAACTGCTAATCAAACAACCGTTACTGGTCTTACTTATACAGCAGGGCTTGTAAATATATATTTAAACGGGGTTAAATTAGTTGTAGGGCAAGATGTAACAGCTACTAACGGAACTAGTATAGTTTTAGCTTCTGGAGCCGCTGTTAACGATATTATACAAATAGTTGCATTTGTATCTTCAGGAGCTTTCTCACAACATATTGTTAAAGCAGATGGTGGTAGCGCCACAACAAATTACACAGCAGCACAGACAATAAACGGAGGAAATGCCAATGGCTGATGTTATACAACTTAGACGAGATACTGCATCCAATTGGACTAGTGCTAATCCCACTTTAGCTAGTGGGGAATTGGGTATGGAAACTGATACTGGAAAACTTAAATTAGGTACAGGGGCTTTGGTTTGGAACTCCCTTAGCTACTATACATTAGCAACAACAGGCTTTGCACCTTTAGCTAGTCCAACATTTACGGGGACAGTAACTTCTCCTGCTTTTGCAGGCCCCCTAACAGGTAATGTAACAGGTAATGTAACAGGTAATGTAACAGGTAATGTAAGTGGATCTGCAGCAACAGCAACACTTGCTACTACAGCTACAGTTACAGACAGTGCAGCAAACACAAATTTCCCTATAGTCTTTCACAATGAATCAAACGGACTATTAGATGATACAGGTGCATTACGATATAATCCAAGTACAGGACAATTATTAGCTCCTAATCTTACAGTTGCAGGTACAACTACTACAGTTGATACTGTAACAATGAACGCTCAAAATGCAGTAGTGTTTGAAGGCGCTACAGCAGATGCACACGAAACTACACTCAGTATCGTAGACCCAACAGCAGATCACACACAATATTTAATTAATCAAGGCGGGTATATTCCAGTCTTGGCAGCCTCTACAACTACAGCTATCACTGCAACTCCTGCAGAGCTAAATTTGCTTGACGGCCTTACTGATATAGGTTATAAAAACGTACCACAAAATTCACAAAGTGCGGCTTATACTTTAGTTCTTGCTGATTCAGGAAAACATATACATCATCCTTCTAGTGATGCTACTGCAAGAACTTATACTATTCCAGCAAATAGTAGTGTTGCTTATCCTATAGGTACTGCCGTTACTTTTACTAATTTGACATCTCAAGTAGTAACTATTGCAATAACATCAGATACTATGTATTTAGCTAAAGAGGGAACCACAGGCAGTAGATCATTAGCTCAATATGGCATAGCAACAGCATTAAAAACTGATTCTACAAAGTGGATAATTTCAGGAAATGGATTAACATAATATGAGTGGAATTATACTGACTACTATAGGATCATTGGCGGGAGCGCCTCCTATTCCTAATGGAGGTCATCTTTTTGAGGGTCTTACTAACGGATCAAAAGTATCGACTACTTGGACAGCTCCTGCAAATGTTACAGCGGTTTCGGTGGTTTGTATTGGAGCAGGTTTTCAAGCTGGCGGTGCACTGGCTTATAAGAATAACATAGAAGTAGTTCCTGGCAACTCTTATGCTGTGCAAGTTGGGGCCCTAGAAGCAAGTAATGCAAATGGAAACTCTTATTTTATTAACAGTTCGACTGTTAAAGCTGGAGGAGGTTATGCCCCTTATAATCATCAATGGACAGGTGATGGAGGTGGTGAAGGCGGAGAATCTTATCATCCAACATTATCACAAGGATCCGGCGGAGCTGGAGGTTATTCTGGTGATGGCGGTGATGGTGGACTAAGATCGGCATACCCCGGCAGACCTACTGGTGCTAATCAATATCTGCGCTACACTACTGCTCCAACTGCAGGATCCGGAGGCGGCGGAGGCGGAGGCGGTGGACGCAGCATGGTCTCAGCTTGGGTTACAGAAGAGGGTGAGAGCTTTTGGGATTGGTCGTGGGAAACAGCAGATAATAACGATGTCAGCGGGTGCGTTGGAGTATATGGACAAGGTAGTAGTGGAGCAGCAGGTGTTAACGCAACCACTGGAGTAAATCATACCCAAGGTGGACCAGGCTCTGGCGGTGAAAGCGGTAGTGGAACAGGAAAGAAATATGGAGGAGGCTCACAAACTGGTGGTTTGAACGGCATTGCAGCCGTTCGTATTATTTGGGGAGAGGGTCGAGCATTCCCATCCACAAACGTGGGAAAAGATTATGGTGGCGTTTCCGAAAGCCTAGATTAAAGGATAAATTATGACTAGAGCAAGAGACTTAGCAGATTTAATAGTTCATGATCATGATAATGCTCTGACATATGTTAAAACTAATGTAACTGCCTCAGCAGGTCAAACAACTGTTACGGGTCTTACTTATACAGCAGGACGTGTAGATGTATATTTAAATGGGGTCAAATTAATCATAGGAACAGATGTAACTGCAACTAATGGTACTAGTATAACATTAGCTACTGGAGCAGCTGCTAACGATATTATACAGATAGTTGCTTTTTCAGGAACAGCTAATTTAGCAGTACAAATTTTTTCTTTAGACGGTGGAGCCGCAGGTTCAACTTATACAAGCGCACAAACAACAGATGGAGGAGCAGCCGGTGGCTAATATTATACAAATCAGAAGAGATACAGCAGCTAATTGGACTACTATTAATCCTGTACTGGCTAGTGGAGAACTAGGTTTTGAAACTAACACTGGAAAACTTAAAATGGGAGATGCTTCCACGAATTGGGCAGGTCTTGGCTACTATACACTAGGAACTGCGGGGTTTGCAGCTTTAGCGTCTGCTCCAACATTTACGGGAACAGTAACTGCACCCACTGTTAATGCTAGTACAGCATTACAAATTGGAGGTACAGCGATTACATCTACTGCAGCTGAGCTTAATTATACAGATGGAGTTACTTCTAATATACAGACACAATTACAATCTATTATAAATTCTAAACAAGCTCAACCCACTTTAAAGGGCGCAAACTTTACTATGACAAGTGGGGAGTTTATTATTGCTACTGCGGGGTCTATAACTTTAACACTACCTGCTTCTCCAAGCGCAGGAGACAATGTAACAGTTAAGGATGGTACAGGTGCGGCTGCAAGTACTAATTTTACAGTAGCTCGTAACGGCTCAAAGATTGCGAGTAGCGCAACAGATTTAACTTTTGATAAAAACTGGGCGGAAATTACAATGACATATATTAATTCGACAATAGGATGGAGCGTATAAGTGCCCACCCTTTCTGAACTAAGACCCATAACAGGGGGCCATAACAGTACCGAATTTACAGCTACTGGAACAATAGCTGCTGGCAAGCCTGTTATTCTGAATAGTAATGGAACAGTAAGTCAAATTACTGGAAGTACGAATACATTTAACCACACTTATGGAGGTATTAGTGAGGTTGTAGGCCCAACAAGGGGAAATGTCTGTATTTCAATGGATCCATTTAATACAGGAAAATTTATAATAGGGTACACTTATGAGCCACAGTCTGCTGAAAAGCCGATGGTAGTAGTAGGTACCACAGATGGAACCACTATTACTTATGGAACACCAGTAATATTAAACAGTGGTAGTGGGGGAGGTAATGACATTAATGTTCAATTCGACCCCACTTATGAAAATAGAGTTATATGCAGTTTTTATGGTGGTGGTTCTGGCAGGGGTTGGAGCGGACTTAATGCTTTAACTTTAAACGGTACAGCAGTTACTAATCATACTAGTGGTGCTGCTCAATATTATTCAAGTAATGGAGGTAAAATGACCCATGGTGAAATAGCCTTTGACACTACTAAAGTAGGTTATTTCATTGTAGGATATCACCTTTCTAATGGCACAGGCTATTATAGAGGTGGTTCCATTGCATCAAATGGAACTATAACATTAAATAGTCAGGTTCAGATTCATACTAGATGGGATAAGGCAGGTAGCAGAATTGCATGTAATAAATCAGGGAAATTTCTTATATGTGGGGGCAAACATGATGGTTCACCACATATGTGTGCCGCTACTGCTACTATGGATAGTAGTAGAAATGTAACAGTAGGTACTTTTTATACTTATCAATCATCGGAATCTAGAGCACTTCCAGCAGATTGGGATCCAAACGATGATAATAAATTTATATGTGGGGCAAATAGTCCAACTGTTAGTCCCTACGCAGGTTATGCTTATGTTGCTACGGTTGACGGAACTACTATTTCTTATGGCCCTGCAAAATTAATTAGCACAGAAGATTGGAGTGAGCCTGTACTACGTTTTAATCCAAATCCTACAACAGATGGAGAATTTGCAATAGTTTATAACGAAACGGGAATTTCTCCAAATTTGCAATTGCGATTAGCTAAGTGCTCCTATACAGGTACAAACATAACGCTTGATCAAACTTATAATATTACAACTAAATATATGGCTACAGGGTCTGCAGAGTTTGATATATCAAGTGGAGTTCTTTATATGTGTTGGCGCTATGATAATGCTAGTGGTGAAACTAATCCTGTTTATGGGCGAATATGGAGAGCGCAGTTTGAAAATAAGCCATCTGATTTAACTGCTACTAATTTAATAGGAATAGCAGATGAAGCTATTGCTGATGGAGAATCTGGAATAATTAATACTTGGGGAAGTGTAAATGACACTCAATCTGGTATGACTATTGGTTCAGATTACTATGCTCAACATGATGGAACAATAACTACAACTAATTCGGCTAATTCAACTCTACAACAGTTAGTAGGCAAAGCGATTTCAGCGACTAAACTTAATATTAAGGACTATACCTGATGAGTAAGTTAACAGATAATACATTGCTTCCAGGCAAAACCGCAAAACTTACGGCTAGTGGAGCTATTGTTGCGGGTAAGCCTGTTATTTTGAATAGTGATGGAACAGTTACTCAAGTTACTGAAACAGCTTATTCAAAAGCTATTCCATCCGGCACAGAAAGTCGAGGCAATGGAAGCACTGAGGCCAATATGAACATTGATATAGATGTTGATCCTAATACTGGAAAAGTCGCAATGGTATTTATCGATGTAGATAGCCCTAAATATGGATTTATTGTTATAGGCACAGTTTCTGGAACAACTATTACTTGGGGAACTCCTTCGGCTTTTAAGTCTCAAGAAATGTACTCCTATAGTATGGGTGTTAGATTTGACCCTAATACTGCTAATTCTTTTGTTATTACATATATGCATAACCATAGTACTTATGCACAGAAGCAGGTAGTAGTAGCGGGTACAGTTTCTGGAACAAGTGTTACTCTTGGTTCTGAATTAAATTTTCAAGCAGGTCATAACACAAATACTAGTTTATATAATAATATAATTGCTTGGGACCCTAATACAGCAGGTAGATTCGTATACATATATAATAAAGAATCAGGTAGTGGCCATAGTAGTCTAATTCTCTGCACAGTGAGTAGTTCAAGAGCTATTACTGCAGGTAGTGAAAAAGTTTATGCAAACAGTACTGGTAATTTAGCAGGCTGGCCTTATTCAAGCGTTATATGGAACCCTAATGTAGCTAATGAATTACTTGTAACTTATCAAGGATCTGGCGTTGCTAAATGTAGAGTAGGGACAGTCGGAACTACTGGTGACCATACTGATGGCATTACATATGGAACTGAAACTACAGTTGCAAGTAACTATGCTTACTATTTTAATGCGGCTTTTGATACTAAAACTTCAAATTCTTTTGTCATGTGTATGTCCAATGCCAGTAGCGGAAATGGTGAGGCTTTAGCGGGTACTTTAGTTGGCTCAACTTTTACATTTGGAACTAAAGTAACTATACCACAGGGTGGAAGTGGTTCGGGTTTTGATGTTAAATTTGACCCGAGCGTAGCAGGTAAACTAGTTTGTATATATTATAGTCATGATGGCTCTAATTATCGGGCTAGAGTAAATGAAGGTTCAATATCTGGAACAACTTTAAGTTGGAACAGTACTGCTGATGTATTAACTACTGAGCCGTTGGATGGTAATGCTAATGCTACTTCTTTAGCATTTATGCCTGTCGGTACTAGCCCCGGAAAATTTATAGCGGCATATAAAATGACATCAAGTGCAACAAATGCTAATGCAATTGGAACAAAAGTTTGTCAAAGAGCATCTACTACAACTAATATGACTGCAACAAATATGATAGGAATAGCAGATCAGGCTATTGCTAATACAGCATCGGGGGATATATCACTTAAAGGAGGCCTTGCAACTGGGGGATTAAGCGGATTAACTCCAGGTACCGATTATTATGCACAAGGAAATGCTACTATAAATACAACTACTACTAGTCCTGCTGTTAAATTGGGTAAAGCCCTATCTTCAACAGCTATTAATTTAGAGTATAGATCATGAGTAGTTTAACAACTTTGACCAAAACTGGTGCAGTTGCAAAGAACATAACGTCAACAGCTAGTGGAGCTATTGTCGCAGGTAAACCTGTTATAATAAATAGCAATGGTACAGTTACTCAGACAGCGGAAACTTTATTTACTAGTAATGCTATAGGGACACCTGATGATGCAGGAACAAGCTATAGAGCAGGAAATGAGTCAGGAGCGTGCTATCATACAGGCATAAATAGAACTATTTTATCTTTTCCTAATTCGGGAAATAGTTATTATGCAACATGTACAACTGCTACTATAAGCGGTACTACTATGACTATGGGAGCGCCTACTGTGATTAATTCAACAGCTTGTGCTTCCGTTAAATGTGCTTATGACGCTACTGAAAACGTAGTAGTATTTTACTATAAATATAATGGCAATGGCAATGCAGGAAGAGTAAGGGCGGCTACAGTAAGTGGTAATTCGTTTAGTTTTGGTTCAGAATCAAATGTTTTTGGCAATACTAGTATTAGCGGAGGTCACGATATATGTAATGTGAATGATGGTGCAGTAGCAATTTGTACGGGGTCAAGTGCTGCGTCTGCTCAAGCTACAGTACAAATAATAACTATGTCTGGAACTACACTTACAGTAGGCGGTGCGACTGGATATATGTCTAGTACTACTGCTAGTGTTACGCGGATAGCTAGTGGTAAAAAGGGAGAGCTTCTTTGTCAGATGGGACATAGTAGCCATATGCGATACACGGCGGCTACAGTAAGTGGTACTGTAGTATCGGCAGGGGCTACTATTGAATTATCAGGCGGTTCAAATTCTAATAATTTAGCTAGTGGTTATTGGGCTGGGTACACTATCCCTGAATCCCACTATATAGCTGCCTATCAAAATCCCGGAGGTTCAGAGGGGGATATAGTAGCAAGATTGATAACAGTTTCTGGAACTACACTTACGCTTAATGCAGTAACTTCTTTAACTGCTGATTGCAATAACAGTAATCAACCTGGCATGGGCTGGGGCAGTTCTGCACAACAAGCACTTTATTATTATCGCTCAAATTCTACTAGTTCTAAGGGGTATGTAGTTGAATTAAGCTATTCGGGAACTACTGTAAGTGAAGCAAATAATACAGAAATAGGAACCTCGAAATATATGAACTGGGGGGTAACTTGGGACCCAGATGCTAAAAAATCTATTGTTATGTATCAAGATGGTAGTAACAGTGATACTGCAGAAGTAAATTGCTACACCCCTACTAGCAGTACTACTAATTTGACTCCTGCTAACTTTATGGGCATTTCAGAGGGTGGCGCTTCAAATGGAGGAGAAGCTTCAGTTATAGCGCAAGGCGGAACAGTAACTGGTTTATCCGGTCTTACTATAGGCTCAGATTATTATAGTGGAAAAGACGGAACTTTAGGAACATCAAATGTAGCCCCTCATGTAAAAGTGGGAAAAGCAATATCAACAACTTCATTAATATTAACAGGAGATTCATAATGAAAACATTAACGTTTAACGACACAGGGCTTTCCCCTTACATTTTTAGAAACGATAAAACTGTAACGGTAGCAGCAGATAAAACCACAGTAGGTGATGAACCTAACCCCGATTTTTATATCGCGGATATGACCTCTAGTAATGCAACTTTGCATCTAGATGTTACTCCTCCAGAGGATTGGGAAGGTAATAAATACACTTTTAATGGTTCAGCTTGGACAGCAGTTTCAGGCTGGGTAGACCCTAAAGTGGCTAGAATAGCCGAGTTACAAGCGGAAATTGATGCGCTTAGAGCTGAGTAATCATGAGTTTACAAAGAGATTTAGCAGATAGCGCGGGTAAAATTAATTTTTTAGATAACGTTACTTCTGATATTCAAGAACAACTAACGGCTGCAGCTAAGTCTGGGGGCGGGGCGGCTTACGCCATATTTGATGATTTTACTGCTCCAGTATATTTTAAGAAAGTAGATATTATACCAAACAATCAAACAGTAGTAGGAACTTGGGAATGGTTTGGAGACGCAGAATTATGGGTTTCTGAACTTTCTACTATTGCCAGTGACGGCTCATATTTAACTGCGACTGAATCTAAGAGTAATCATTTATTTTTTGGAGCAGGGTATATTGGAGACTCTGCTACAGTAACTGTAACAGACACAATGCAAGGAATTGGAGACTCTCCAATATCCGCAGCAGATGCGGCAGTCGCATTAGAGAAAACAGATTTTAGTGCAACAGACGCAGGGGGCTTGGGCTCTTTTTCATACAATAATACAACAGGTGTCTCAACGTACACGGGACCTAGTTTAGGAAAACTAATATTTTTAGGGGGGATGTAAAATGGCAACAGGCAGATTAGCATCAGGCAGTATAGCTGCAGGGGGTGCAACTCAATTATATAGGAACTCTACTGGTAATTCGCAAGTAATTACTTTGCTAGCTAGTAGTCAGGTTTCGGGTAAGGCCCCTAAATTAAACGTGAAGATAACTAGCGAGAATTTTACTACTAATACTACTTCAACTGACGTTGTAGAGGGTACTAACCAGACTCTGGCAGCGGCATATCCTGCTCTTTCTGCACAGTTAGTGGGGCCCACTAATGGGACTGATTATGGAACTGCTGAAACAGATAGTGGCAGTCAAATACACCTTAGTATTACACAAAAAGAAACCTCAGATTTAATGGGGCAGGCTTGGAATAAGGGGTATGCTTCTACTAATCTACCCAATACTCAACCTTGGGGTAAAGTATCTTTTGGAGGACAACCAATGTGCATTGGGGGTACTTCAGGAGGTACATATAGGTATGATGATGCGGATAGATATTACCCTAGACAGGCTATGAATGGTTATGACCCCTATTATTTTGAAAATCCAAATTACTTTAATCAAAAAAAGGCCCGTGGTCTTGTTCATAATAGTGATGGTAGTACCATGTATCATATAGAAGATATTTCAAAAATGCCTTTTTCTGATCTTAAAAAATGGTATAATCCATACTCATCAGCGGGGGCTGACCATTATACTAACACCGCTCCAACCACCGATGCTAGTACTTTTGGAACAGTAACAAGTAGACAAATGACAAGCGGGTATCATAGACGGGGGATCGTTTATGATATATGGACAGGATTAGTTCATTCTTGGCACTCTAACGGTTATAATGCGGTTATATGGATAGATGAAGCTAGTCCAGCCACTACCAGTAATTATCAAGGGGGATACTCTTCTGATGGTGGTTTATGGTTATGGAGCAATAATGCTTGGCAAGGAAGTGACCCCGCTTCTTATGATGATGCTTCGCATGGAAGTGTTTACGGCACTTTTTTCGATATAGACAATGGACTGGCTGTCGCTCACAACGGAAGTTATGGTAGTTATCGCAGACTTGGTTTTAAGTACTACGGGCCATGGTTTTCAGGGGGTACTATGAATAATAAAGATACTAGAGCTTGGAACGGATCTACCACGATGAATACTTTTGGGAGCTCTAGTTATTATCATATGTGTAGATATTCTGGGAGCGGGCATATCCAGAAACTACAATGGGTAAAATATAATAAGAATACTGGTAAATATTATGTATGTCTCTGGGATAATAGTGGTAATGCTCTGTCAGATCCCCCACAAATGGGAACCTCTTATGCTTCTGAATCAGGAATTTTTGAAGTAGATATTACTAAAGTCTACGGACATAGCCAAGGTATAGGCAATGCATACAATAACGTTATGTCAGACACCGGTAATGCAAACATGCTAACTAAAGTGGGGTCTGTACCAGATACAGTATCAGGATTCATGAGTAAGCCTCAGCAGCTAGCAGAAACTCTATGGACTGCACATTGTCAAGATGGCAAACAATATTTTTCAAATAATTTATATACTTGGGCAGAGAAAAGCAGCACTTACATACCAGATGATTATCAAATGTTGAATACTAAAGGTACCGGCACTGTTGCTTACCATGTAGCTGCGGATTCACAAAGTGTGGTATATTCTTTTTCTCAAACAGTTACTAATGACGTATACGATCAAGCAGCGGTTGCAGGAATAATAGCGAAAGGAGCAGTGACTCCTTACGAACAGAAAGCGATAATTTTATCGGATGGGGATGCAATTTATGTAGAGAATGAAGATTCTACAAACGCTATCTCAATTACAGCAATGGGGGTAGATGTATAATGGCTTATGATACAGTAGCACAAGGACACGATAGTCCAGGAACAACAGCTTCGCCAAATGAAATAGCAATTTGGATATATATGGGCCATGATGATAGAGAATATACTGTTCCAACTGGTAAGATATTTAAGGGTTGGTTAATAAGCCACGATTCTAGTACTAGTCCTGCGTATACTTATACGCCTGGAACCACTTCTAAGGCGGCTAATACTCAGATGGGACATAATGGAGCAGCAATTGGTGGAACTTTCTATCATACTAGTACTGGATTTGAGGGTAAATGGCCCCTAAATCTGAATGAAGGAGATAAAATTAAACGAAGAAGTAGTCATCCATGGACTTTAATGGGATTAGAAACAACAGTAAACACCGTATCTTGGGATACAAGCAGCTAAGGAGCTAAACATGGCAAAGATAATAGTAGAACAAGTTCAAGGGGGAAGTGGTGGAACTGCTCTAACTGTGCCTACCGCTGCAGCTACGGTGAATAACCAAGCTGTTGTAGGAAGTACAGCAGGAGTTCTTTCTCACTCTCCAATCGCGTTACCGGCGGCAGCGTCGGGAGCAGCAAATCGTCCTCTCGTAGGGGCAACAAGTGGAGCAACCTCGTTTTCTCCTCTTGCGCTTCCAGCAGCAGACGGGGCAGCAAATAGACCTGTAACCACTAATGGTTCAGGGCAGCTCCAATTTGGAGCAGTTGGTATGCCAGCGGCAGATGGCGCAGCAAATAAGCCTATAACTACTAATGGTTCGGGGCAGCTTCAATTCGGAGCAGTTGCATATCCAGCAGCAGATGGGACAGCAAACCAAGTATTACAAACCAATGGTAGTGGAGTAACTTCTTGGGGTACAATAACCTCATCTCCAGTTCCAGATGATAATGATCTGATGATAGGAGCGATATTTACCACTAGTATGCGTGAAAACTTTTATTCAACAGGTACTTGGAGCTCCAGTGGACCAAATAGTACTTATTATAATAGTCTTAGTGATGCAAATAGTATACTACAATGTTGGAATATGGCATTTGCAGATGGTAAACCAAAAGCATCAGGTATGAGTAACTCTACTAATGATATAACATATACTAATAACGATGATGGTGAGGCTAGAACTAAACTCTTTGCGCATAATAGAAGACTGGGTTGGGTATCGAAACAGTGGGAACGAGATTATAATCAACAATCTAATTCAGGTATTACAATTAGCATCCTTCCAATTCGTAATAAAGGTTCATCAAACGTAGATGTATCCCTTAAAACCGGTTTTACTAGTCAAAGTAATAATTCTGGTTCAGGTTTGGTATCTTATAGGGCTACCTATAGTAGTGGAACAAACTATGCAAATGCTACTGGGGGTGCTTGGACTACGCACAATGCTTATACAAGTAATACTAGTTATGCAGGGACTACTCGTACAAATTCTATTACTATTCCAGCTGGTGAAACAATACTTGTAATGATGACGTCGTCACATAGATATCACACTACTGATTTTATGCATGATATTCATGCATATGGTGAGTTACACACCGCTTTTACTCATGCTGATATTCAATGCGATATGAGAATGTTGGAAGCTTTGCATACTTGTAGACAGCCAGCCGCTGATTATAATGTGCAAACCCCCTACGAAATGTACACAAGTTGTGCAACGTGTTATGGAGATAGATAATGTACGCAAGAATTGTAAATAATAAAATCGCAGAACTAGACGGTGGAAATCGTGGCGGAGAAGCGGGCTGGAAAGAAGTACCCGCCAATGATGTAGGAAAAGATTTAAAGTATGATACGGGTACTAGCTCTGTTAGGGCAAAGACTGACGCAGAAGTAACTACAGATTATAATGCTGTTGTATTAGAGGATGCTTGGAGTCATTTGCGAGGTCTCA
>Ga0098059_1001286_pt1 | contig 12778 bp, 8 predicted proteins | sample 20_taG_FD_92580 | JGI IMG/M metagenome (GOLD analysis project Ga0098059, IMG submission 92580) | Marine viral communities from the Subarctic Pacific Ocean - 20_ETSP_OMZ_AT15318 metaG | ecosystem: Environmental > Aquatic > Marine > Oceanic | place: Subarctic Pacific Ocean | collected 2015-01-19
AGATTATGAGGGCGATGCCATTCGCATGACTCCTGCACCCGAAACGATTGCTGCATATGAGGCGCCGCCAGTGCGTCCCGCAGCAACTGCGATAGAGGAAGCGATGTCAATGTTTAACACTAGGCCAGGTGAAATGTAATGCCCACTATCGAAAACATGACTGACGACGATATTCTTGCATCGGGTATTGCGGGTAAGCGCAGTCATGTGTTGCCTGAAGAACGTCTCCCATCGAATGATAGGGCCGTCGTATCTGAAGACCCCTTGATGGGTTCGATGGACGCAGAGCCTGTATACCAAATACAAGAGCCTAAGGTTGAGTCCCTCATTGTTCAGGACAAGATTGCTAGAGATTCGTCTCCTGATGACCAAGGTTTTTGGAATCAGTTCTATGGTTCTTTAGAGTCCACCATCTTCCAAGACAACCCGAGGCTGAGTGGTCGGGCCATTGAGGGATTGGGTCGGGCTTCTGGTATTGATTCGATGCGAGAGCTCGGTGAGAACATCGTTGCGGAGTTTGACGCATCTCCACCGGAAGAAAAGTTTGTTCCTCGTGTATCTAATTACAAGGATGTAGACGGACTTAATGCTGCGTTGGACTATGTTGGTTCTACGGTTGGTCAGGGTGTAGGCTCTATTGCCATGACGGTTGGTGGCGGGCTTGTTGGTGCTGGTGCTGGCGCTGCAGTAGGTTCTGTTGTTCCGGGTGCAGGTACTGTTACTGGTGCTGTTGTTGGTGGTGCGACGGTTGGTGGTGTTGGTGGTTCATTCTTGTTGAACTACGGCGATACGTATGAGTACATGATGGAGACTGAGGGCATGGATCCCGAAGATGCTGCTCTGTACGCGATAGTGCCAGGTACGATTATGGCTGGTTTGGATGCATATGGTGTGGGTAGGCTATTGGGTCCAGCAAAGGGTGAGTTGGCTTCCAATATTATCAAGCGCACGGGTCAACTGGCTCTTCGTGGTGCTGGTACAGAGGGTGTCACTGAATCTGCACAGCAGGTGATTCAAGAATTCTCTGGAGAGTTGGCAGAGGCAGCTGGGTACGCCACAGCGGATATTGAGTTTGCACAGCGTTTCGATAACGTAATCAACTCAATGATTGCTGGTGCATTGACCGGTGGAGCGATGGGCGGGGCTACATCTCCGTTCAAGAAGCCGACAGAGGCTCCTCCTCCTGGTGATGTAGAAACTGCCCCCGTCGAGACTGCCCCCGTCGAGGCTATTCCTGAAGCAGTCGAAACTCAAGGTTTCGACACGATTGAAGACTATGAGGGCCTTGATCCTGAAGACCTTATGATGGAGCGTCGGCAGGACTACTATGAGGGTATTGCAGACTTACAGGGTGATCCGTTGGATTTAGAACGTCTTACGACATTCCCTCCCGCCCCCGCAGATCTTCAGCTTGAACTTGAAGAGTTGGCTCGATTTGAAGGTTTGAAAACAATACCTGAAGCTATGGAAAGAAAAGCAGAGATTGAGTCCGATTTCGGATCAATTGAAGCTTATGAGGCGCAACGTGAGAGAGAGCGCTCAGTGGAAATAGATCAGCCAGATCAAACGCTTGAGCCACAAAAGTATGAACTACACTCTTTTGATCCAGACTACACCCCTCCTAGTATGTCCAAAGACAACTCTAAACCGCTTTCTAGGAGCGAGTACAACTCTCTCAGAGAGCAATTGGACATTAACAGAAACGATCCAAGATTTAGTTATGGTGGGGAAATTATAAATGGTTTTCCTGAAGGACACAGGTACGCAGAAAAACGTATTAATCAGCCTAATTTGATGGAGAATCCTGACTTTGATCAAAGCGCCACAAAGGTTTACAGTGAAACCGGACTCAAAGGATTTAGGGCGCTTATTGGTCGAACAGAAGCAGGACCAAGAAGCCATGTTGATTTTTGGGCATCAGACGACATAGACTTGGCGATCGGCCAAGGTGGTCGAGGGTATATGTTAGAAATCGACCCGCGATTGGTCAACGGATTTCAAGCTGACACAAAAGGACCAATGATGGAATTCCAAGCTGCAGGGATTTTGAAGGGATCAGAGTATAAAATAACTCAATCAGTTCGTGGCGCAGTAACCGCTTTGATTTTCCGAAACCCAAAACAAATACAAGCAGTACTAAGAGGTGCAGGACAACCTGGGCGGTCTAACAATTTAGCTACCTATCTATCCAATGCTTTCGATTTTGAGAACCCAATCGAATTTGAATTCATGCGTCAGGGTAAATCAAAGCCCGTCAAAGGATTCAGAGTACCGAGAAAAACACAAAGGCTTTTGCCTGCTGAAACGACCGAGGCCACAACGCAGGCGATGGTCAGGCGCAGGCAAGAGCTCAGAAAAGAATACGGCTTCAATGAAGCAGAAGCAATTATCACATCCGTGATGACCGATGCAGAAGTCGAACAATACATTCAGGACCAACCAGTATTTAGGGCCGAGGGCATTGGAGAGTTGTCTCCTTACGTTCGTTTGCCCGAAGGCTATGAAGCAGATCCATACGATGGTCCATTGTATTCGAAGATCGATCCATCCCGATCTTTTCCAGGTCCAGCTGAAAGACCTGCTGAAGCTTCCGCAAGATCGGTTCCTACTGAAACTGCCGAGACTACCGAAGCTGCTGAGACTGCAGGGGGTGTCGTAGAGGAAGCTGGTAGGTTTGAAGTCAACATGGCTCAGATGGCTGCTCGACTTGGTCAATCTATGTATGCGGGTGAATTAAGTCAGGTAGTCATCAAAGAAGGTATTCAAAATAGTTTCGACGCAATTAAAGCAATGCAGTCAAAAGGTGTCGGATCTTCTCAGATTCACATTATTGTAAACGACGACGCTAGAACCATTGAAATTGTTGATGACGGATCAGGAATGACCTTAGACATCGTCAAAAAGGCATTTCTGACTCTCGGTGGAACGCATAAGGAGGACACATCAGCCGAAAACTCATCGGGTGGTCACGGTATGGCAAAGATGGCATTTTTGCTCGGACCTGAAAGATTTCAGCTTGATACCGTTCGTGACGGAAAAAGAATTCTTATTGACGCAACACCTCTTGAGATCATGAACAATGACTTCAAAATTAAAATTGAAGACGGCCAACCAGCCGGTACACGGCGGCGGTCAGCGCATGCCGTTCGTGAAATGGGTGAGGTTGAAGGTCACGGAACGAAAATCACAGTCAAGATTCCAAAAACTTATACCAACCCAAGAACCGGTGAACAAGAAAGTGTGTCCATGCCGTATACGTTTAGTGGCTTTCTAACAGAGCCACTGATTGGTGATGTTGAGGTTCGTTATAGTGTGGCAAACACAAACTACGATAGTGATTATAACCCAACAGGCGTTACTGTAGATCCCCCTACGATTTTGGATATGGGCCGTAATTTAGATCTCTCTACGTACAACAAATATACGACTGTAGAATTTGATTGGGGTCGAGCAGATTTATACATTGAAAATGATCGAGCTCGATATCCAACGGCTAAAATTCTTTCGTCTGGTTTATTTCAATTTGAAGCAGCTTACAAATTAGGATTAAGCAGAGGTGGAGGGTTTCCTTACAACATAATCGTAGACATTAAACCATCGGTTCGTTCTGGTGAAAGTCCACTGTATCCATTCAATAATAGTCGAGAAGACTTTTCTGCTCCCATTAAGGAAGACGTAAAGGCTTTAGGTCAGTACATTCTGAGCATTGGTAATGCGAGAGATGCGGAGGCTACTGCGGCAACTTTTGCTAATGCTGTTTCAATGGAACGTATTGGTATGGAAGATGTCGGCGGTAGTTTTGCAGACGCACGAAAAGCGATGCTCGATAGTTTTGCTGATGAGCGTAGAGAAGCTGATGTTGCCGCATTGGAAATGGAGCAAGAGCAACAAGAAATTTCAGTGACCCGAATTGATCCCAATTTGAAAAAAATCATTGAAATCATGAGGGATGGAAGCAAAAGGGAAAAAGATTACGGGAAACCAAAGCTTGAAGCTGACAAAAAACCATCTATGGTTGCTAAAGAAATTTTAGACACCGGAAGGCGTGGTGAGGGTTTTGGTGATCTTGATCCTAGTAAACCATTGTTTCACAACAACACAAATGTTGACTATATCGCCGCTTTGAATGAACTACCTGAAAGTGAACGGCCAACATCTGTAGAAGAATTCTTCACTGAATTAGGATCTATTGTCGTCGAATTCAGAGAAGTTTGTGCGGAGTCATTATCGAAAAGCGGTGGTAGCGCATATAAAGAATTGAACAATCCTGAAGCGACATACGCTTCTGGGATTAGTATCGACAAAGACTACCACGGTGTTCATGTGAGAGCGCCATACAGGGCTTTCTTTTTAAACCCATTACCGATGAGCGTTTATAGGGTCACGCATCCTTATTCCGCAATGGAATCTACTCTTCATACGTTACTCCATGAGGTAACCCACGTTACTAAGGGCCGTCACAACGAGTCGTTTACGTCCGAAATCTTCGAAAACTATACCAGGCTTGCTGAGTCTGGACATATGGAAGCATTTAGAAATGCGTTGAAAGAAGTATATGGAAAACATTGGAAGACATTTAATTCTTTAAGGAAAATTTATGGAAAACACAGTACACGAAATATTGGTAAATCTCTTGAAGGTTCAGAGTCCCGAGTTCGACAAGGACAAGGAACTGTTGGCGTCGATGGAGAGAGCGTTGGAGACTCACCTGATGTTGTTTCGGCAGAAGGGTACGGACAGTCCAATATTGGTAGAAGCACTCCAGATAGTCCAGGACCGACCAGAGGAAGTACTGAAGTTGGTTCCATCCTCGCCAGTAGGGTAGTGGAAGGGCTTCAAAAAAAAAAGGTAAGTGAGCCCCCCGCCGCCGCCGACGTAAAGATGTGGGGTAAGGGTGATGAGCCTTCTTATTACAAGGACGATGCCTTTGTACGGTCCATTCCTGTAACGGGACGAACTTGGGACGCCTCGGATGGGGACACATGGTATCAGATTGAAATCGACGGTGAGTCTAGATGGATTGATAATCGTGATTTAGACAAGGCCTCAAGTGAGCGTCCCCCTAACGATTCAAATACAGGTCCAGTTGGTGTTGATGGAGCTCAAGGAGGGATTGCTATAACCGCAGGCCTTTATCGATCTAGCCAGTTGGTCGGCGGATTAAGTGTTTTTGAGGGAGGAGTGAAATGACCGTTAAACGCGATTCAAGAGGCCGTCTGCGCGATTACTCCAAAGAGTATGACCGCGATCACAAGCCATCGGATGACAAGAAAGATCGTGCGTCTCGTAACTCTGCTCGCAAGAAAGTTTCTGATTGGTACAAGTCTCGTGGCAAGAAGCTTTCCAGCGATAAGGATGTAGACCACAAGGATAGCAATCCACAGAATAACGGCTCTGGAAACCTGAGAACGATGTCGAAAGGTGAGAATAGAGCGCGCTCTAATCGTCAAAGGGCAAAGAAGTCATAACGGGATAGCGGGTGTCTCTGAGTCTTTTGATGTTATCGTTTATTGTGATTAGATGATACGATTGTTTATAAGAGGTTGGCATGGGACGAAACAGTAGCAAGTCCGGTAGAACAGAATTGACGCCTTGGATTGATCCAGAGTTGTTGGATTACAAGCCTACTGATCGTCAATCTGCCTTTCGTCGTTGTGTTCGCAACTGTGTGTTGGGCGGCAAGTTTTTGAAGTCTGACTGGTATCGCGCAAGCGCCAGGTCAGAGGCTGAAGCGTTCAAGGGTCACCCAGTAACTCCAAGTGAGTTCAAGAAGTGGGCGCACAAAAAAGGCTTTATGGTCTGGTTCTTTGAGGACTTCCCAGAGGCCGACCCAATCAGCGAACAAGAAATGCAGATGATTGAACACAAGTGGTGGCGAGGTGTTCTTGATGCAATGGATGAAGGCGAAGAGTGGGCTTTCCGTGCGTTTGCTAAGGTTCGCTTTGAGGCTCGTAAGGTTGAACAACAAAGAGCAGAAAACAAAGAGCTATCGGATTACTTGGGCGGCGGCAGTGAAGGCGGCGCTTGGCACATCAATGCACCAGAGGCATAGTGTCAAAGAATCACACCGAAGCATTAAACAGAAAACTTGGTGTAATCGCTGAAGACCCGAGAGAGTTCATCTCACGTCTTAAGTTGGTTGACGAGAAGGGAATGGAGCGTCAGTTCAATACGCCGTTCCCTGAGCAGGTTTTGGCTCTGAATGACTTTATGTCTCCTGCAGACACCATTATTCATTATAAGCCTCGCCAGATTGGCGATACGACCGTCGCATCGGCGTACAACTTTGACTACACGTATTGGGCCACAGACCCCGTCAGAACGCTTGTGGTTGCGAACATCTACGAGACCACTGATTCAATCTTTGGAAAGCTCCAGCACTTCTACAGAGGGCTTCCAGATGCATTGAAGAGACCTGTTGCTCGATCAAACAAGAAAGAACTTATATTCGATGATACTCAAGCTGGATTCCGTTGCATGACTGCAGGCGGTAAGGGTCACGGTCGTGGTTGGACGTACCAGCGATTGCATGCAGATGAGCTCGCGTTCTGGCCTAATGCTGAAGAGGTGTGGGCATCGATTACATCGACTATGCACCCCGGTCCTCACTTAAAGACAATTATTCTGTCTACGGCGAATGGGCCTGGAAACTTGTTCCACAAGAAGGTGTTGGCAGCTCGAGAGGCCCAACGTCAGGGTGACAAGTCAGTACAGTTCCGTTTCTTCCGCTGGTGTGACCATCCCTCTTATTCATCTTTGGTTCCTGATGGCTGGGAGCCTGACCATGAGGAGTGGGAGTTGGCTCAGACTCATGGTTTGTCGATGGAGCAGATGTACTGGCGGCACTCACGAATCAATGGTGTAAGTGGTATTGGTCTGGCTAAGTTTCGTCGTGAGTATCCACTGACGATTGAAGATGGGTTTGCGGAGTTTGAAGGGTCTTGGTTTGATCAGGACTATCTAAACGAGGTCTTGTCATCCATTAAGCCAAGAGATGGTGAGTTGCGTATCTACGAGCGCCCTCAGCCTGGTATCAACTATGCAATGGGTGTTGACCCCTCATGGTGTAATGGAGGCGACTACGCTACTGCACAGGTTCTTTCTGCCGATGGTCGTCAAGTAGCAACGCTATCGATGAACAAGGGCGGTGAGATTCTATTTGCAACCAAAGCAGCTGAGCTTGCTGCTCACTACAATAAGGCCAAGACTTTGATTGAGAGCAACCCTGGTGGTGCTGGCCCAGTTGTTATCCGTGAGTTCCACAAGCATCACATTCCTTTATGGACTCGCCCGACTGTTCGTGGTCGTAAACCCAGTAATACTCCTACTTACTGGACGACATCCCGTGGCTCTAAGGAGGAAGGATACGCGCACCTTCGTCAGGTCATCAATGGGGATGGATTGACTTTAAATGACGACACAACGGTTCAAGAGTTGATGCATGTAAGAGAAGCCAACGGAAAGATTGAGGGTCAAGATGGCTACCACGATGACCACGCAGATGCTTTAATGTTGGCTGAATGGTGTCGTAGAGGAATGCCTGCTGCTAAGCTTCCTCCTTTAAATTACAAAAGACGTTATGTTGCACACCAGAATCCATTTGTGAACAAAAGTGAGCTCCGGTAATGGCTGAATACGAAAAATACCAAGACAGAGACTACAGCAACGATCAGATTCCTCCGAAGTTTGTTCATGAGCAGTTGCGCGCACACGACAAGAAGATGCGCGACAATCGTAATCAGTGGGCTTTGACCAAGGCTTGCTACACGACGAACTATTGGAAGCATGTTCGTAATCGCAGCAATGCTGGAAAGCATCACCAGACTCAGGACAATGAGATCAACGTCGAAGTGAACCGCTTGTTCGGTATCATTACTTCATATTTGTCTTCTCTGTATCCACGTTCTCAACGTGCGATTGTAATGCCAGACCCCAATGGTGTGGGTGACTCTGTTAAAACAGAACTTGCGCTCAATCGATTCATGGAATCAAGTAAGATTCACCATCGAATCATGACTGCTCTTCGTCAGGGTCTCTTGTACCCAGGTTCAGGCGGTAAGGTTGGATACTACGCTGGTCGCGGAAACCCTCTTGATCGAGTGTGGATGCGAGTCATCCCATGGTGGGAGATGGTTCTGGACTCAGACGTTGGTGACGCTGAAGACGAACGCTTCCGTGGTCACGTATACTACCGACCCAAGAAGGAAGTAGAGGAAGAGTACGGACTGACGGACCTATCTGGTACAGAGCGCGATGATTTCCTTCGTGTTGGCTATAGTGATAAGTCCAGTAAGAGCGGGTACGGCAGTAAGTTTCCGAAGCAAGAAAAGGCTGCGTCAGACAACTCAAACTTTGTCCGTGTTCTTGAGATCTGCAACCTAAAGGATACATACGAAGACATTGAGAACCCTGGTATTTTGTATCAAGGTCGTCTTGAAATCTACGTATTGGGTCAGGGCAAGAAGTCACAAAAGCCTGTATACGTCGGACCTTTGCCGTTTGCCGAAGTGGACGGTCGTCCCCTTGCACACATTGTACCGTTGATCTTCAACCATGAGCCAGAGTACCCGTTGCGTGGAATGGCTCATGCTGATCGTATTCTTCCTCAGATTCAAGAGTTGAACTCGTACCGCTCGTTTATGGCGATGGCTACACGTAAGGACACTCGCCAGTACATTACTCGTAAGGGTACCTTTAATGCTGATGAGATGACTGACTTGACTGAGGGTCATGATGGATTGATTCTTCAGCTGGAGCAAGACTACGACAAGCCATTGTCTGATGCGATTGTTCCTCTCGGAAACACTCCAATCAGCTCAAATATCGATCAGTACATGGCTCTGGTAGAGAACGATCTGGATCGGAACATCAGTCTCAGCCCATCAGCTCGAGGCATTGTGACGAAGGCAACTGCCTTTGAGGTTCAGGCCGTACAGCAGTACACCGAGTCTGAGTTTGGTATGCATGCATCCATCAAGGATGAATGGCTTACGGCTATTCTTAAGGTGGTCTTGCGGGCGTTGATTTCATCGATGCAGGATCTTGGTGATTCTGCTGGTGCATACGAGGAGCAAGATGTCCAGTTGGCAGAGGTTGGAGCCGTTTCCGAAGAACAGCCTGGAACACAACAGCAAGTGGAAGGTGAACCTTCATCACAAGACTTGGCTGAAGGCGCTGCACAACTTGATGCTGCCGAAGAGCAAGAAGACGATTCGGAACAACAACCGTTTGTCTCTGAAGAAGCGATAGAGGGATACGAACAGGATCCTCAAGAAGAAGGCAAAGTCGAGGCTGATGTTCTTGTTCTTCGTGATCGTCGTGAGTTTGTCGATGTCTCTATTGAAGACTTGGACGCTGACTTCTCGATTACGTTCTTGGAGGGTGGTTCAGCACCAATGGACGAAGCCGTTCAGCAACAGAATCTTCTCGGCTTGCTGGAGCCCTACAGTGCTTTGTGGGCGGCATCTCAAAAGGGTGGCCCAGAAGGATTTATGGCTCGCGCATATATGAAGGCTATGGCTGAGAAGTTCAATCTTCCGAAAGACCTGCATCCCGATGAGCTGGACTCAAAGTTCGCTGAAGAAGAAGAAAACGAAGAAGATGCGCCGAAGGAAGAGGTATCTGATGATGAGCAACTTGAACAAGCTGCTCAACCAGAACAACAAGCAGCGGGTGGCCCTGACTTAGATGAATTGGCGAATATGCCTCCAGACCAAGCTATACTTGCAATGCGTGATATATTTGCTAATGACCAAGAGATGCAGCAAGTATTAGATCAACTTGAAACACTTCCACCTGAGCAACAAAGTCAGATGATTGCTCAAATGCTGTCTACCGGAGAACAGGGTGCCACTGTATAGCTTTCATTGTGGTGAGTGTGGATGGCAAAAAGACAAAGTCTTTCGCGCATCAAATCGTCCATCAGAGGTCGATTGCGGCCAATGCGATGGCTCTGCAAAGTATCAACTGTCAGTTTCCAAGCATCAATCAAACTCAGCCCGTTACATGTCAAGCTTTTCGACAGAGAAGCGGGGCTTCTCAATGCACCAGTTCAAGTGTCGGGACTGCGATTGCGTATTCGAAAAAATCATTGATCACAGTAAAGGCGAGTCTGTAGAGGATACGATTCCTTGCACCAAGTGTGATTCAACTGAAACCAGTTGGAAGCCATCTGTACGTATTGATCGATTTAGTGAGCAGTTCCCATACTTTGATCGTGGGCTGGGAATGTGGCTTACCAGTAAGAAACACCGTCGCCAAGTCTGCAAAGATCGTGGACTTACACCAGTCGGCGGTGATTTGAACGAAGATGAAGTATTTTCTCAATTCGATGAAAGACGCGATAGAGAAGAAAAAGAATATAATGATTATGTAGATAGACTTGATAATGCTCCTGAATTCGCGGAGTATAGGAAAGCTGTCGATAAAGGCCAAATAAGCACTTAAGGAGCTCCGATGCCCGTCGAACCAAATTCTGGAATGCAACTGCCTTACAAGGGTGAGCCTGGTTACGAAGAAGCCAAGGCTCAGTTCCCTGAACTGTATGCTCAAGAAGAGCAGGGAATGGCTGAGGGTGGTGCTCCACCCGAAGAGATGCCCGGTGATGAAGGCCCAATGGACGAAATGCCTCCAGAGGGAGAGATGCCTCCAGAGGCGGGCATGATGGAAGATATGCCTTCTGCTCCAATGCCAGAAAAGCCATACGCTATGAATGCAGTAAAGACACTTATCAAGGAACTGAACAAGACTCTTGATAAGCTTTCTGGGCAAGACATTCCCGATATTGAGGCTGAGTTGCCATCAAAGGGAGCAAAGCTTGAAGGTCCACTGCCAGCAGAGGTCTATATTACGTTGGCTGCTATCGCTGAAAGCCTAAAGCTTCTCGGAGAGGACTTCGTCAATAAGTATGGCTTTATCCCTGAAGAATTGATGACTGATGCTGATCTTCGTAAGGTCACTGCAACCTTGAAGAAGATGTCGAAAGACAAGAAGCTTATTGAAGCAATGCAGGCACCTGTAGGTGGGGAAGAAGGAATGGAGCCAGAAATGGAAGAACCGTCTTCACCAGGATTTTTTGATGAAGATGAGCAAGCGCTTGCCTCTAATATGGCATAAGGTTGTTTCATCATTACTTTAATGATAAAGTTTCTCGTAAATGTAATGGAGATATTGCATGGATGAATTGAACGATACTCAAGCAGTGGAAGTAGGCGAACAGCCATACACTGGTGATTTGTCAGAATTGGTTTCTGATGACTCGGCTTCTGTCGATGCTGCACCGTCTGGTGAAACATTTGAGGAAGAAGTAGCACCAGAGCCAAGCAGCTTTAATGCTCTTGACGCTGAACTTGGTGAAATCGAAGAACTCCAACATGATGGGTTCTACGACAAGATTGATGAAAGCCACATCAAGGATCTTCCACCCACTGCTCGTCGTATTCTTCACAACTTCCGTGTAGACCGTAAGCTTGCACAAGAAAAGCATGTAACGGAATTGGAGTCGCTTCAGTCTAAGATTGAAGCCCGTGAATCTAATCTCTCAAATATGGAGAGAGAGTTTGCAAAGCGTCAATCAGAGTTTGCAAATCTAGTTGAAGACCCAGACGTTCAGAAGCTTCTTACGGAGCCAGACGGTGAGCTGCCCGACATCTTTACAGAAGAAGGCGTTGAGGCCCGCATCCAGCGCGGTATCGCAAAGGGTATGTCTGCGATCCTGGAGCCAATGAAGAATGCAGCTGATGTTAAGGCTCGCGAAAGCAACTACCTTGACTTCGTAAGTCAACATCCCGAGATGAAGGATACATCGTTCAAGAAGGACGTTGCAGGCCTTGTTCGGTCTCGAGCAAATGAAGGCATCCCGCTTTCTACTCAGGATGCATATCAAATTGTCAAAGCACGTCGCGTGATGGCCCAGCAACAAGCAAGGTCCGCACAAGAGCAGCGAGCTCGTCAACAGTCTGCACGGCGTATTGGTCGTGCTGTTTCGGGTGGGAACCCCTCCTCTGGAGAGATTCCTCCTGAAGTACAAAAGAAGGGTGCCTATGCCATTTCACAATGGTTGGCAGCTAATCCCGAAGCAGCCCGAAAACTCTCCCAATCATTCCGATAACCTTTCCCTATTTGGAGCATTAGAAAATAATGGCAACTACAACTCTTACCATTGGTAACGAACTACTCTCGACCACGATGCACATCGTGATGAAGGAGTGGCGCGATAACATTTACACCAGCACCGCATTTCTCGAGGCACAGACTCGGATTCATGGTGAAGGTGGCCCAACCCAAGCCGGTGGAACACGAATCGTTCAGCCTCTTGGATTCGGTGAGCACAGCAACACGACCCGTCTTCAGACTGGTTACGAGCGCATCGATCTGAGCGTCTCGGACGTGTTCCAGCCTGCTGTTTACGACTTTGCACACGTCGTTCGTCCGATTGCAATCTCTGCAGAAGAAGAACTGACCAACCAAGGCGATGCAGCTATCCTCTCGATTCTCGAGAACCGCGTCACATCCGTCGCTAACGCACTCAAGCGAGAGTACGTTGAGCAAATGGTCAAGGGTGGCGTTACTGGCTGGGACGACTGGAACACACTCAACGGTATCGACCGTACCAACGGGTTCCTTGAGAACGCTGCTGCTGGTGGTGGTTCTCAGAACGCTTCTGTTGGTGGTGTGAGCAAGGCTACTTTCTCTTCGAAGACTGGTTGGAACAACCAATTCTTCAATGGAAGTGACTCGTTCAACTCTAACGGTCTTGCTGGACTGTACGACCTGATGG
>Ga0098059_1001288_pt1 | contig 12767 bp, 12 predicted proteins | sample 20_taG_FD_92580 | JGI IMG/M metagenome (GOLD analysis project Ga0098059, IMG submission 92580) | Marine viral communities from the Subarctic Pacific Ocean - 20_ETSP_OMZ_AT15318 metaG | ecosystem: Environmental > Aquatic > Marine > Oceanic | place: Subarctic Pacific Ocean | collected 2015-01-19
GAAGCTACACAGGTTAAAGATAAGCTTATGGGGATACAGTCGAAGACGGGGAAGGACGCACAAGAAAACATATTTATGAAGAAGGTGGTTTACATGTTTAGAAACTACCCTTTCTTCTTTAAACCTATACAAGATGGTACAACTAATCCGCGTATGGAGTTAGCTTTTAGGGAACCGTCGAAACGAATAACCAAAAAGAACAAAACCTCACAGATAGGGGAAGCTCTTAATACGGTTATAAATTGGAAAAACACAACTAATAACGCATACGATGGTGAGAAGCTACACATATTGTATTTAGACGAAGCAGGAAAATGGGAAAGACCTACAGACATAAGAGACGCTTGGAGGATTCAACGGACGTGTTTGATCGTCGGAAGAAAAATCGTGGGGAAGGCTCTGGTCGGAAGCACGGTAAATCCAATGGACAAAGGCGGAAGCCAGTACAAAGACCTATGGAGGGATTCGAATCCTCTGGAGAGGAACGCGAATGGGAGGACTAGAACGGGACTATATAGGCTGTTTATTCCCGCATATGAATCTTTAGAAGGGTTTTTTGATATGCATGGACATCCTGTTATACAAGACCCAAAAAAAGAACAAGAGGGTATAGATGGTGATCCAGTTAAGATTGGGGCAAAGACATATCTCAAGAATGAAAGAGAATCACTTAAAGAAGATGCTTCTGAACTTAACGAGGTAGTGAGGCAGTTCCCTTTTACAGAAGACGAAGCTTTTAGAGATAGTATAGAAGGCAGCTTGTTTAATATAGGCAAGATATATGAGCAAATAGAATATAACGATGAGCTTTTTCCTAACCCTGTAGTAAGCGGTAATTTTTTATGGAAAAATGGGGAGAAGGATACCGAGGTGGTTTTTTCTCCAGATTCAGCAGGTAGATTTAGAATATCCTGGTTACCCCCAGAAGAGCTCCGTAATCAAAAAAGGATAGAGAGGGGTAAGCGGTTACCACCAAACAGTCACATAGGTTGTGGAGGTGTTGACTCATATGATCTTGATGCTACCGTAGATGGTAGAGGGTCTAAAGGGGCATTACATTTATACAATAAGTTTAATATGGAGCACCCATCTAACACGTTTGTGTTGGAGTATGCTTCACGCCCACCCTTAGCTAAAATATTTTATGAAGATGTTCTTATGTCTGCTGTATTTTACGGATACCCTATCTTAATCGAGAACAATAAGTACGGTATAGCAAGATACTTTGAGACAAGAGGTTACGATGGCTACCTAATGAATAGACCAGAGCACTTAAAAGCACCTAACTCTACAATGAAGGTTAAAACAAAAGGTATACCTTCTAATTCTCAGGACGTCATCCAGGCTCATGCTCACTCCATAGAAGCATACGTACATTCTCATGTAGGTATAAATAGAGACACGGGAGAGAACGGTGCGATGTATTTTAACAAAACTTTAGAAGATTGGATAGGGTTTAAAATAGACAATAGAACAAAGTTCGACCTCACTATAAGTTCTGGATTAGCCCTTCTTGCAGCGCAAAAGGCAAAACCAAAACCTAGAGTTAGTTTTTCGGAAAAGAAGTTTTTTAGGAAATATAATGTTTTAGGATGATTCACTATATTTGCATAAAGTAATTATACTTATCTTACAATGAGAAGCAATCGTATTGGTAAATTCCCTGACCCTTTAATAGCAAAGGAGTTAAAAGACGAAAAAGCTTATGGCTTAAAATACGCCAAGGCTATAGAAAGTCAATGGAATTCTACGAATGAGGAGAATTCTTTACATAGAAAAAGAAGCAAGACTTTTGAAAAGAACAGAGATTATGCTCAAGGGGTTCAAAATACGGATATATACAAAAGGCTTTTAAATTCCTTAGATCCAAATGCGGCGGATGGTAGTTTATTAAACCTAGATTATACGCCTGTACCTGTTCTCCCAAAATTTGTAAGGATAGTAGTAAATAAAATTCTGTCTAAAAACCCTTACCCTAATCTTGAAGCGGTAGACCCTCTATCTTCTTCGGAAAAAGATAAAGAGAAGAACCGCCTCCGAATGCAGGTCCAGATGAAGGATCAGCTGAAAGAGTTAAAAGAGCAAACAGGTGGGTTAATTTTAGATAAAGACCCCGACAAAATACCTGATACATTAGAGGAAGCGGAGATATTTTTAGAGACAAATACTAAGCTGGATGCAGAAATTTCAGCTCAGATAGCTACTAATATGACCCTATCTTGGAATAACTTTAATGATAGTGTTTTTAGACGTTGCGTAAATGACTTAGCTGCTTTAGGTATAGCTGTAGTTCGTAGAACAAATGATCCTAACTATGGGATACAAACAGAATATATAGACCCAGCCAAATTTATACACAGTTATACGGAAGATCCTAGCTTTGATGATCTAGTGTATGCGGGTAGTATAAAAACTATGCCGATACAGGAGTTAAAGAGGTTGGCTGGAGGTGAACTTACAGAGGAGGATTTTTCTAAAATAGCTAAAAAATCTAAAGGTAATAGTCCCTCCCCATACTCTACGCAATATGATACTTCGTCTAAGAAGTCTATTTATGGGTATGATGAGCACACCGTTGATGTTCTTGATTTTGAATTCCTTTCTGTAGATTGTATGTACTTTGAGGAAAAAGAAAACAAGTATGGGAATTCAAACTTTTTCTACGAAGGGTATTCATATAAAGATAAACCAGGTAGTGTTTTTGAGCGTACTCCACACAAGATGGAAATTACTACGGTGTACTCAGGTAAATACATTATGGGGACGGACTATATTATAAACTATGGTCAAAAATATAATGTACCTAAAAACATACACGATATAAGTAAAGCTAGACTTTGTTATTCTGTAGTAGCTACAAATATAGGTAGGATGATGCCTAAGTCTATGGTAGACAGCTGTATAGGTTTTGCTGACATGCTTCAGATAACTCACTTAAAGATCCAGCAAGCTATAGCTAAAGCCAAGCCAGATGGGTTAATTATTGATATTGAAGGGTTAGAAGGTGTTGAAATAGGTAAAGGAGGGGAGCTACAACCATTAGATCTTCACGATATATACGAGCAGACGGGTGTGTTCTACTACAGAAGTAAGAACCCAGAAGGCGGTCACCAAAATCCACCTATACGTGAAATAGGGAATAGCATAAGGAATATTAATGAATTAATAGGTTTATACAATCATTACCTCAGATTAATTAGAGATACGACGGGTATAAATGAAGCTATGGATGCCTCCTCACCAAAAGGCGACGATTTGGTAGGGGTGAGAGAGCAAGCTATAGCGGCGGGTAACAACGCTATATATGATATCACGAATGCTTCTATGATACTTTATAAGAAGGTTTGTGAGGATGTTGTAAAATGTTTACAGATTATTCCGCCCGAATCAGCTTTAAAGACGATATACGAAAACGCTATAGGTAAAGAAAACATGAAGGTGCTTTCCTCTTTTGAAAACCTCCCCATGTATAACTTTGGTGTTCAGGTACATAAGGAGATGGAGAGTGCGGATAAACAATATTTAGAGCAAAGTATACAGGTGGCCTTAGGTCAAAAAGAAATAGATTTAGAGGATGCTATGATGGTTAGGTCTATGAAAGATGTAAACCAGGCGGAGAGGTTACTTATAGTAAAGCGTAAAAAACGACAAAAAGAACAACAAGCTATAGCTCAGCAAAATTCAGAAATGCAATCACAGCAAGCTCAGGCTGCATCGCAAGCAGCGTCGCAGGCTAAGCAACAAGAAATGCAAATGCAATCTCAGTTAGAGTCTCAAAAAATACAATTAAAAGCTCAAGCTGAGATACAGGTAGCTACAGCACTACATGAACTACATAAAGAAATAGAGATAATAAAAGCACAGGCTACCCTTGGATTCAAAGAGGATGATCAAAACTTCAAGGAGAAGTTAGATGTTTTTAAAGAGGAAAAGAAAGATAGCCGACAGCAAATGCAAGCCGAACAGCAGATGGCTATGAAGCAGGCCGACAAAGGGCTAGAGCAAGAATCCCCACAAATGAATTAAAATGGCACAAAAGGTAAACCTAGACATAGCACAAAAATTAAATATCACCTGTCGCAGGGGGGATACTTTTAGCTTGGATGTAACTTTAAGTGACGCAAACGGGGACGCTTTAACTTTGATCTCTTCACAGTATCAGTTTATTATGCATGTACGTACAAACGCTTTCGCCGACGGAGCCGATGGGTTAGTTTTATCTACGGTTTTAGGTCAGCCATCTATAGATAACCAGGAGTTATTTATTGGGAATATAGAAGAGATGAATTATCTTACGGAATCAAACATTACAAATTCAGGGGTAATAAGTATCAAGATACCATATACAACTATGATAAAAGTACCTTCTGGTAGGTATGTGTATGATCTTCAGTATATTATAACTAGCCCATCAACCGATGATGTAACTCACACGACTATACTTACTGGCTCCTTTATTGTTAACGAAGACGTTACAGAATTTACAACTGAATAAATCATGGCAGACGCTATCAACCTTACTGTTAGTAACGGTGACGGCCCCTCTGTTGTTGTCGAAGCTTCAAATTCAATTAACACTGTCGTTGCTACGGCGGATAGCTCAACCGCTATATCTGTGTCTGCGGAATCTGCTCCTTCTGTTACTCTTGCTGCATCACCCTCTTCAGGCATAACTATATCTCAGAGCAATTCTGTGGTAAGTACAGTGAGTCAATTAAGTAACTCTGTTACTGTATCTACAGGTGTTCAATCTCCGATACAATGGAATCTAGAGGATCTTGTAAACGTTTCTGGCACCCCTTCTAGTCAGCAGGTTTTAGTATATGACTCCTCCTCAAATAGCTTTGTTTTTGCAGATCAGTTTTCTGTTGTAGCGGGTTCACAGAATACAAATGCTGGAATAAACGTAACAAATACCGACAGCGCTTTTGATACTATTTTAAACCAAACGTATGAGGCTGGAACCTCCGTCACAACTATACTTAGTCAGATATTAAACCCATATGTTGAGGCTACTTTAACCTTAAATAATATAAAATTTGTTGCAGAAGGTGTGGGTACAGCTCAGTCTTCTGAGGTGGACGTTTCCGTTGAAGTGGGGTCTAATATAGTTTTTAACGGGGTGGATTTTGCTACTACAGCGGCTTCACAGATTCAAGAAGGGAGTATAAAGTTGCTTAGAGACGGTGCCGCGATGTCTACTTTAGAGGGGTTTGCGGAGGAAGGGTTTAATGGTAATTTTGCCGACCTAGATATGTCTAACCAAAATTTAGAGTATAACAGTTTAGAAACGGACACGTTTAGTCTTAGCGCTGTCGACTCAGGCAACACTTCTATAGGGGCAACCTATTCCATAACATCAAACAATATATCGGTGTCATGGAAATATAGGGTTGTTTTATCCACAAGTAATATCAACCTTAACGCTGGGGAAGACAGCAATTTTAACTCTATAATGTCAGGGGCTACTGAATATGGTAATATAGATGACACGGAGTTTGTGTCTACAGGGGCTTTTGATTTAACCACAGGTGCAGCTTCGGATAGTGCAGGGCAATACACGTATATATCCTATCCTAAAGCTTTAGGTTATATAGACTCTATAGAAAACCAGAATTTTCCTGTGCTAGGGGATTTTACTCTTGTAGGGGAATTTAACCGAACCAACTCCTGGGGGTTAACTCAAATTCACTATATTTATAAATCGAATCAAACCCAAGCTTTTGCGGCTGGGAATAAATTAGAAATAACAACAAGCTAATGCCTATACTTTCAGGAAGCGTAAGAGTAAACTCCGCAACAGGAGCCGTATTAGACCTAACGGACAGCAATAATAACTCAAGGTCAGGGAGAAGCCAAGTAAAAGGTGTAGGTGTTTTTAGCAGCCTAGACAATAGAAACAGCGTAGCTGATAATCTTCGTTCCCAAGGATATATGGCCGTGGTTAAAAACGATGAAAACAGCGTAACCCCATATTTTTATAAAAAAACAGATACTTCGGGGTGGGAAAATACCGATAATTGGATGTCCCTTTCGTCCCTTACGGGTGGTTTACCTGTTGGTGGGTCTACAAATAACCTTTTGGCTAAAACCAGCGATTCTAATTACGCAAGCGATTGGGTAAGCTCTATTATCTTAGAGGACGCTCAGTTAAAAAAACTCGACAGCGTAGATACCCCATCGTTAACTTTTAGTAGACAAAAATCTAATGATGCGCTTGTAGATGGCGACAGTTTAGGGGAATTAAATTCTATAGGATTTAACTCTAGCGGGGATAAAAAAAACGGGGCGGCGATAAAATTCGTTGCGGATGGCCGTGTGGGTAGTGGAATAGGGAGCAGGGTGGAGTTTTGGACATCCACATCAGATGAATCCGATGCTTCGGAAAAGGCCCTTACAATCGATACAGATAAAAAGCTTATATTTGCAGGTAGTGATTCAGCCCCCATAGCCGTGGAGGGAGGGATGTATTTTAATAACGACACCAAAACCTTTTATTTAGGGGTGTAAAAAACAAAAAAAAAGATGGCTAATTGGAAAGAAATTGCGTTTAAATCGGATTTAACGACAGCTGCGCTTCAATCGAATGAACCGACAGAAGGGCAAATAGGTATTGGATCGGGCACAACAGCTGGTGAGGTTGTTTGGCAGGATATGGCCGACAACACAGTTGTTGTTGGGGATGGGGGTGATGCAAAAGTCTTAACTGTCTCTGGGGATATAGCTTTAGATTCTTCAGGTGGGTCCAACGCCGTAATGACGATAGTTGATGACAAGGTTGTAACTACGAAAATTAAAGATGATAACGTTACCCTAGCAAAGATTGAAGACTCAGCTGGGGGTACCCTTCTTGTCCACCACCACGCAACACCAGCTTCAACGGTACCAGGTGACGACTATTCTCCTTCAGCTTTAGCTGCTGGAACTAACGGTCAGGTTTTAAAAACCGTAGTGGCGGGTGATAACAAATATTTACAGTGGGGTGATCCGTCTTCTACGTCCTCAGTGGATGTAACTGATGGTAGCAGCCAAACAGATGCGCTCCCAGTTAATTATGCTTCTGCGGTAGGCGATGACGCAACTATTTATGGGGATGCAGGTCAATTTACTTACGATCAAAATCTAAATGGAGGAACGCTAGCTGTCCCCTCAATAGCTGCTACCACAGTAGTGGCGACTAATTTTACGGGTACAGCCTCTTTATCGGCTGCTTCTTCTGTAACGGCAACAACCAATTCGACCTGTTCGGTAGCTCTTTTCACATCAACGAGTGGGGACCTTACAGCCCACACCGATCCTGGCATAACGTATAATGCTACTGATAACCTATTGACTGTAAGTAACTTAGCTGTAACAGGTACGACAACGACTCTAAACACACAAGATCTTGTTATTCAGGACAATACGATAACGCTTTCCGTTCCATCGACTGCCGCTAACGGCACAATAGCTACAGGGGCTAATTCAGGGATAGTAGTTTGCACTAATGGTGGAGGCGGCGATGGAGATGACACTTCTGGGGATGTAACGTGGAATCCGCGTATTATGTGGAAAAATACAGCTACCACTATTGATGGGGCTACAGGTATATCAAACGTTGGATCCACACCTGTGTCTACAACTTTAGGTTGGTTTATGGCGGGAAGAGGGGGTGATGGAACTGATGACACAGTATCAGACGCTTATTCTAAAGGGTATAATATAGCCCCTATGGTAATATTTGGGGGAGCTCAAGCTAATTACCCAGGGGAGGGGTCGGGATCATATAACACCCTTGATGTAGGTATCGGGGCTCAGTTTCTAACTAATTCAGGTTCAAGTGACAATGGTGCTGCATCAAGATTATTTATACAAGTTGCTTAATAAAAATTAAAAATGGGAATATTAGGGGGGAAAGCCCAACAAAATCAGGCGATAAGTACGGATACGTTAACGAAAGATGAATTAGAACATCTTTTATTTGCACTTTCGGAGTCGACTTTTAGAGGAAAAGACGTACATTTGTTATCAAGTATAGTTGTTAAGCTGACAAACCAGCTAAACTCAAAATGATAACAAATAAATTAAATTAAAATGAAACTTACTATTGATCAAGTCCACTTCCTTACGGAGGTTTTAAACTCTGTGAATATACCTGCAAAAAGCGCACGCGATGTGGTGGATATACAAGACGCTCTATCTAGAGAGTTTATCCGTTTGCAAAAAATTCAAGAAAAGGTAAATGTAGCTAAGTAATCATGGCAAACTGGAAAGAAGTAGCTTTAACCGATAATGTACCTAATTTAGGGAATACTAGTTTAAAAAGTGAAGCTAGTAACCGAAGTTTTAGTTTAAAGCAAACGGCTGGCTCTACTGCCTCTAGAAAGTTTACGATTGGGGGCGAGCGTGCAGCTGACAACTCCATAAGTGCAGCTCTTACTATAACAGCTTCAAATTTTACGTCGGATGGGACAGGAGTTCCACTTCATACCCATAACTACAATGGTAACGTAATGGTGTTTGCCGCTACCTCTATACTGTCATTTAATTCCGCCAATATTTGGTCGTGTGCTGCACCTAACCCAGTCTTTACGTGTGACCAACTGCAAATTTATAACCAGGACACTGGTTCGGCAGCTAACCCCACTCTTGCCCTGACAAGGCAGCCGCCTTCTGGAGATGATGACTATGGTGAAGCCGAAGATAATTTAGGTGTTATAGTGTTTGAAGGGGAGGATTCGGGGGGTGTAACAACAACGTATGCCTCAATAGAGTCATCAATAGTTGATGCTACAAACGCTACCGAGGACGGGAGGTTAGATATTCGTTTAATGAATGCTGGTACTGTTGCTTCGGCTGTAAAGATATTACCAAAAGTTGCGGATACTGTTACTGGGAAGTTGGATTCTTTAGAGGTGTATGCGGCTACTTTAAAAGACCTTTTAATAGGTTTTCAAAAGTATTCACTAAAAACCTCTTTCAAGATGTATTTAAACCCTCAATATGCTTATGGGTTTCAACCTCTTCATGGGTATATAATGTCCTTAAAACCTGGTGATGATGGACAAAACAACGCTTCGTATATAATAGAGCCAGACGACATGACTGCCTTTTCGAATGGAACTACCTTTTTAGATGGGGTGGCAGGGGATGCGTTATCTTCTTATCAAGATGGTGATGATGTGGGGTATGGTGATGCGTGGTTAACATATGACCACCCTGCAGATGCCCCTGCTGTGACGATAGAGCTAAGCGGGCATGTTTGGTGGAAACCTAGAATGGACCCGCCCTCTGGTCAATCTATAAGTTTTTGGTATGCTCATGAAGATTTCCTTGATGGGTTTGTTGATGATATAAATGAAGATACAGGCGTTCAGTTTTTATTCAAAAACGAAACCTCAACCTTTACTTTAAGTGATGGCGAGGAGGTTACTAAAATGCCTTTCTCTTTCTCACAAAACATAGGGGCGGCAAATGGGTTCGCCAAACAGCATATGTTTTTGTTAGGGGGTGAGATAAAATCAACTGGAACTGTTGATTTTATAGGTCAAGCTACAACTACTGAATCTGTTAACTATAATAACATGGTTGCAGATGTAACCATGCGGGTATATCCTCAATAAGGCATAAATAAGCGTTGCTAAATAATCGTTATATTTGCAGGTATAACATTCAACAAAAAAAGAAATGGCAACGACAACTGCAACATTAACACTTTCAAGTGCTGACCTCACTGGGGATCAATTAGCTCTTACCACTATTGCTACGCTTACAAAAGCTGGTACAGCTACAGGGATGTCAGAGACATCTGGTGTAGGGAGAAAGACAACAACAGCTACTGCTCAATACGTCTTATTTGACGGTAACGACTATGCTGCTACAGGATCACACAAGATTTATTTAAAAAACACTAGCTCAACAGCATCTGAATTCTTCACGTTATCAATTAACGCTGAGGAGGTAGGTAGGCTATATGCTGGTGATTGGGCATTCCTTCCATGGGGAGCACACGATGCGGATAATGACGTTAAGATCACCCCAAGCGTGGATACAATAATGACTCTAGAGTATATGCTTATTTACCAGGTATCATAAATGGCTACGGTAAAAGCAACACTTTCTCTTACAAGTGCGGATGTTCTTACATCTGCATTAGACTTATCTGTAACCGTTAATTTACTTGCAGATGCAGGTAGCTTAGTGCGCGCCAAAGTAAAAGGCACGGCTGCGGATACGGATGACTTGGTTATATATAAAGCTAACGACAAGTTAGAGAGCGCTTACGTATATATAAAAAACCTTGAAACAGAGAAAGAAAATTACATCTATCTAAGAAACGAAACAGAATCAAACACCGCTTTGGCTGCAAAGATTGGTGGTGGTGAATTCGCTTTTATTCCCGTTGCAGTGGATAAAACGTATGAGTGCATCGCTACTAGGGTTGATACACTAATTGAGTACGGTGTATTCGGATTAGACAACTCAGCAGTATCATTAGCATAATAAATAAGATATGAATTTACATAATCAGCTACCTGGAAGCATTTACGAAATCAGCACAGGTGCAACCACAAGCGTAGCTCCAAAGAATGGAAAGTTTTTTGCTGTTACGTGTAGTATTGCGGGGGTTGTAAAAGTGAAAGGTGGAGGAAACTTTACATATATTGATATTGATTCAGCATCAGCTAGTGATGTTGTTAAATATATTGACCCCAACACAGGTAGTGCTTATGCTGATGAGGCTGCAGCGGCTGGTGATGCTGTTGGTTTTTATGAAAGGATCTCTTCAGAAGAGGTTAATTTAACCATGATTGCAGGTCAAACTATTTATGGTAGATTTGACAGCTTAAGAGGTGACGGCACCTTTACTGGTTTCGCATACGCAGGATAACAAACAATAATTTAATATAATGGAAGAACAATTTGAAAAAGCGGAGATCTTTGATACTCCCGAACAACTTGCTGCCTCAATGCAGGCAGACACACAGCAAACAGAAACACCAACAACAGAGGCTCCCGTACAGGAGTCTCCTCCAGTTGGAGAGATTATTACCCCAGAGGTAGCTCCACAGAGCGAACCACAGGTAAACACGGAACAATCACAACCGCAACAAGAGGATGTTGTAAGTGATGAGAGCCCGCAGTACTCAGATAGCGAGATTGAAGAAGCGGTCTTCGGATTCTTAAGCGAGAAGCTTGGGAGGAAGGTATCTTCTTTAGACGAGTTCAACACTGCACCACAAGAAGCACCACAGCTTGATGAAAGGGTGGAGGCGATTGCCAAGTTCGTACAAGAAACTGGTAGGAACCCTCAGGATTGGTTTACGTACCAGTCATTAAATCCGTCTGAGATGGACGATTTAACGGCAGTAAAAGTGCAAATGGCCACTGAGAACCCAAGCCTTTCGGCTGATGAGGTGGAACTGCTTCTTAACAGCAAGTATAACCTTGATGCAGACCTAGCGTCTGAACAAGAAGTTAATGTTGCTAAACTTCAGCTTAAGATGGAGGCACAGAAGGCTAGGAATTCTATAGAGAACTTACGTTCTCAATATCAAGCCCCTGAATCTCAATCACAAGCAGATAAATCTTTTATTAACGATCAGTGGTTATCTGATATGTCTAAAGAAGTAGATGCGTTAGAAGGTCTAGAGTTTGACCTTGGTGGCGACAAAAAATTTACTTTTGGGCTAGATGAAAACTACAGAAATCAACTAAAAGAAAACAATTCTAAGTTAGACACCTTCTTTGACTCTTTTGTTAAGGAGGATGGTAACTGGGATTTCGATGCCCTCTCATCTACGATGGCAATAAGAGATAATGTCGATAAGATAGTCTCTTCAGCTTACACACAGGGGCTCAGCGACGGGCAACGTGGAATAGTAAATAAGGCGGCAAATATTTCAAACAAATCACCGCAGTTGGGGCAGGAGCCACAAGGTTCCGCACTAGCAGATCAGGTGAAACAGATCATGAGGAGCAACAGCTCTAAAATGACATTTAACACTTAAAAAATAAGAAAATATGGCTACAATAGCATCAAGCAGTATTGAACCCGCAGGGGCAGCTGGATCGTTTCTAATCAAACCAGAAACATACACAACTGTAGATACTCTTATTAAAACAACTAAAGATGAGGTTATGCCTAACCTCGTTGAGACATACGGTGATCAAGGTATTACTGGATTTCTTAAACTAACAGGCGCAGTAAATAGCGGTGGATCCTCTGACCAAGTAGATTGGTGGGAGATTGGAAGGCGTCACAAGTCTTATTCATATGAAACAGCTAATATTACACAAAACGGAAACGACTTGACCGTAGCGGCAGGAGCAGACAGCTTCACATCTAACGTACAGGCTAATGACGTTATAATGGATAGCGACACTGGAACACGATTTATTGTAAGGTCTGGTGGATATGGCGTAGGAGGAGCATCACAAGTTGTGCTTTCTAGGCTTGACGGCGGAACAGCTACTAAAGACACACACAATGGAGCTACTGGTGAGTGGATTAAGCTCGGTAACATGTACGCTCAGGGAACTAATCAACCTACAGCCTATGACGATATGGGGGCTATTAAGTACCGTAACCCATTTATGATCGTAAAAGATCGTTATGAGGTTAACGGATCACAAGCAACAAATATCGGTTGGGTAAACTTAGGTAATGGTGAGTACCGTTGGTTTATGAAGGGTGAGCAGGAGGCTCGCGCTCGTTTTGAAGATCGTCGTGAAATGATGATGCTTCTTGGTGAAATCCGTAACGGAAGTGCTGATGGATCAGCTGA
>Ga0098059_1001289_pt1 | contig 12765 bp, 16 predicted proteins | sample 20_taG_FD_92580 | JGI IMG/M metagenome (GOLD analysis project Ga0098059, IMG submission 92580) | Marine viral communities from the Subarctic Pacific Ocean - 20_ETSP_OMZ_AT15318 metaG | ecosystem: Environmental > Aquatic > Marine > Oceanic | place: Subarctic Pacific Ocean | collected 2015-01-19
ATGTTTAAGGATATAAATGACTAACATCATATTTGTATCAGATCTATTTGTGGAAGATTATGTCGGCGGAGCTGAGCTGACAAGCGAAGCTATAATAGATAAATCGCCATTCCCAATTACAAAAGTAAGAAGTGGCGATTTATCCATTGATCTAATAAAGTCAAACTTGAATTCACATTGGGTGTTTGGTAATTTTGCATTCCTTGATGACAAGATGATTTTTAATATTATAAAATCAAAAATTGTTTATGATGTGATTGAGTATGACTTTAAATTTTGTACCCTCAGATCGCCCCAGAAGCATTCTAAATTTTTTGGAAAATGTGAATGTGAAACAGGAACCAGATCAAAAATAGTGTCTTTATTTTTCAATAAAGCTCGGCGACGATGGTTCATGTCTAAAAGACAAAAAGATGTGTATACATCTCTCTTTCCTTTCTTGGATAATGATAAATCTGAGGTATTGAGTTCTGTATTTAAGGGCTCAACTATTGAAATGTTGTCAAATATGGAAAGACAAAAAAATGATTCTTATATTATTTTTAAAACAGAAAACTGGTTGAAAGGTACACAAAACGCAATCCAATTTGCAAAACAAAATAATTTAAAATACGAACTAGTGTCCAGCCTAGCTTACAATGAAATGTTGAAAAAACTATCGGATTCAAAAGGTTTAATACTTATGCCCAATGCTCATGATACTTGCCCAAGGATTACAATAGAGGCAAAACTTTTGGGTTGCGAACTTTTCTTGAATGACAATGTGCTCCATGCAGAAGAAGAGTGGTTTGCCAATGATCCACAAAGGACACACGAATATCTACTAAGCAATTGCGACAAACTATGGAGTACATTTAGTGACTAAGCAGAAATTTAAAATAATCGTCCCATTTTATAATGTTGAGGATTGGATTGGAAAGTGCGTAAAATCAATTCAACTTCAAACATGTAGTGACTTTGAGTGTTTCTTGGTGGATGATATATCAACAGATAATTCTGTCAATGTGATAGAGAATCTCATACAAGGTGACGATAGGTTCACACTCATACAGAATACAGAAAAAAAATTTGCCCTGAGAAACATATATGAAGCAATAGATTCTTCCGGTGTTGATCCTGAAGATGTTATTGTCACTTTGGATGGCGATGATTGGTTTGCAACCAAAAAAGCATTGGAGGCCTTAGACACTGTTTACAATGAATACTCTTGTTTCATGACCTATGGATCATATATTGAGTATCCATCCATGGTAAAGGGTAAGTTTTGCAGACAAATTCCTCCCGAGGTAGTTGCAAGCAATACATATAGAAGATCACAATGGTTCTCGTCGCACCTAAGGACATTCAAGAGGCATTTGTGGAATTCAATTAACACAGATGATTTAAAAAAAGATGGTGAATTCTTTAGAATGACTTGGGATATGGCGTTTATGTTCCCAATGCTAGAGATGGCTGGCCCTTTGGCAATTCATATAGATAAGATGCTGTATAGCTATAATAGACAGAATCCACTAAACGATGACAAGGTCAATCATAGGCTACAACTAGAAACAGAGCAACACATCAGAACAAAAGAGAGATACTCTAGAGATTTTGTACTGTCAGACATCTTAGGTCCAAGCGGTGATATGTCTGGTATCGGTAATCAATTGTTTTGCGTTGCAACTGCATTAGGCTATGCATACGAAAATAGTGCTACTGCACTATTTCCACAAATAAAAACAGATAGGTTTATTAACAAATATAAAGATACTTTGTACAAAAACTTAAAAATCGGCAGATCAGACATTCCACCAAATTCATTTTACCAAGAGCCAAGCTTTGAATTCAATGAAATTAAGCACGAAACGGGGATTCTAAAGATCAAAGGATACTTCCAATCGCACAAATATTTTGAGAAACATAGATCTAAGATACTAAGAGATCTGAATGTAGAAGATTTAAAATCTCAAGTAAAACAAAAGTATGGTGACTTCTCTGATTCCGTATCAATCCACATCCGCAGAGGTGATTATCTAAAATTAAGTGATTACCACTACAATTTACAAATGGATTATTACAAAAAAGCAATTCAATCTTTTGATGAAAATACAAAATTTTTAATTTTTAGCAATGACCTAGAGTGGTGTAAAGAAAATTTTAATTTTCTTAATTCTCCAAGTTTTTCTGAGACCGAAGAGGATTGGGAAGATATTATTTTGATGTCAACTTGTAGAGACAATATCATTGCGAACTCAAGTTTTTCATGGTGGGGAGCTTGGCTCAATACCAATGAGCACAAAAAAGTTATTGCACCAAAAAAATGGTTTGGGCCAAAATACGAACATAAGGGCACAAAAGATTTGTTCCCGGAGGAGTGGATAATTAATGATTAGTTTGAGATACATAGGGCATGCCGGTTGGTCTGTCAAAGGTCGGAACTTCAAGGCACTTTTTGATCCTTGGTTCAATCCTTATGGCACTTTTATGAATTCTTGGCACCAATTCCCAAAAAACTCACATCTATTAACAGATGAGCTGATCAGTGATTTGGATTTTATTTATATTTCCCATTCCCACACCGATCATTATGATGAGTGGACCCTGAAGAAGATAGAAAAAACAACTTGCATATTGATACCGAGTTTTAGAGACAAAACATTACAAAGTAAATTAAAAAAACTTGGCTTTACAAACATTCGCGAAGTACAAGAAAAAGAAGAGTTGTGCATTAAGGGTGTAAAGATTAAATTCTTAATAGAAGACGGGTTTAACGACAGGGATTCTGCTATTATATTGGATGATGGAGAGAATAAGATAATTAATTTAAATGACTGTCACCCAAGTTTTGAAAAGATCAAAAAATATTCTAATAATGTAGATATCTTACTGCTCCAATCATCCAGTGCTATTTGGTGGCCCTGTGTCTATGATTATACAACCGAAGAACTAATAAGAAAGTGTCAAATGAAAAGAAAAAACGTTCTCAACAGAACATTAGAGTATATTAAGCATGTGAGACCCAAATACACTGTTCCAAATGCAGGGCCTCCAGTTTTTCTTCATGAAAGATTTAAATTCTGGGATGAAACAAGGGATATCGAGTTTAACCCATTTCCTTTGCACAACCATGTTGATGAGTTTTTGAAAGAAAGAAGTTTGCCTTCAATGCTTGTAATACCTGGGTCTACGATAAACTTAAGTGGTGATACCATAGTAAACATAACCGATGATACTGAAAGAGACCAGATTTATAAAAATTTTAAAAAATATCTTGATGACCTGAGAGAAGAAAAAAGAGCAGCAGGTTATCTCCAAAACCGCTTCGTCCCACCACAGAATCTAGATAATATGGTTGAAAAATTTTCATCCCTAATAAGAGATATAAAGAAAAATTCAAAAATATTCATTCACAAGATTAACTTTCCTGTTTTAATTGATTTCGAAGATCATTCAAAGTGGGTAATAGATTTTGAATCAGATTTATCAGGGTGCTTCCAAAAGTATGCAAATCAAGAGTATAAATATTCCTTTATTTTTGATCCGGAGATAATTAATTTTTTAATCAATCAAGAGCAGATAGATTTTGATGAATATTTTTTGAGTATGAGGTTTTCTTGTTCTAGAAAGGAAGATGTGTTCAATGAGTTCTTGTTTGCAATGTTTAAGAATTTAGACTTAAAAAGATTTAAGATATCCGAGTCCCTATATGTGTCTCAAAATATGGCTAAAGAAGATAGTGTGGAAACATTCATAGTAAATGTCTCTGGTGAAGAAAAGAAAGTGCAAAGATATTGTCCTCATCAATTTGTTGATTTGAAAAAATGTGGCATATTAGAGGGAGATATTTTAACTTGCCCTTTGCATAATTGGAAATTTGATCTGAACACCGGAGAATGTATCACATCAGACAAATATTGCTTATCAATAGAAGATGTATAACAAACCGGAGACTTAATGAAAATAGCAGTAATCAATATAGCGACAGGTCCATATATCAGCTTGTTTGAGCGATCAAAGGAATGTATTAGCGAAAACTTCTTCCCCTCTCATGATGTAGATTTATTTCTATTCACAGATAGTGATAGAGAATTTACGGATGATAGGTTGGGGATTAAAAAATATTATATTAAAAGAAAAGGTTTTCCGGGAGATACCTTGTTTAGATATCACTATTTCCTCAAGGCTGAACAGGAACTGATGGAGTATGATTATATATATTACATTGACGTGGATATGAATGTTATTGGAGTAGTTGAAGAACCTGCTTTAGGCGAACTTGTTGCAACATATCACCCTGGTTTTTATAAAAGACCTGGTGCAACATTCGAAAAACGTCAGAATTCAACAGCATACGTGCCTAAGTCGCATAATGCAACTTATTTCTGCGGAGGCTTTCAAGGTGGAACACCAGAAAAATACTTAAAAGCTAGTAGAGAAATTAGTAACAACATAAATATTGATGGGAAAAATAAGATTATAGCGATTTGGCATGATGAGTCACATTGGAACGCTTATTTGAAAAAAAACCCACCAACCCTCATTTTAGACCCGAGCTATTGTTATCCAGAAGAGAGATATGAGTGGCTTCAAGAGTTTGAGGAAATAAAAAAGATAATGCCTATGATAAAAGACGAAAAAGCCTTGAGGGGACAATAGATGTATAATTTTTTAAATGGAAAAACTGTCGCACTGGTTGGTCCAGCAGCATCCCTAAAAGGACAGGGTAGGGGGGAGTATATAGATTCTCACGATTTTATAGTCAGAATAAACTATGCCAAAATACAATCCGTAGTAGATTGCGGATCAAGGACGGATATAGTTTATTATGATGGCTCTAATCATGATTACTCCACCTGTAACCCTAGTATTTTGATTTGCTCTTATCCTACGACAGAATGGTTTTTCCCCAGCAGGTGCCGACCAAATGTCGACAGGTTTGAACAAAAATATGAACACTATATTATGGATTCCGACGCTTATGATTCTTTGAAATATTCTTTAGATCCAAATCGAAAAGTTCGACCAAATAGTGGAACAATAGCTATGGTTGATTTATTAAGGAGTAACTTAAGCAAGCTCTATATAACTGGTGTTGATTTTTATAGATCATCATATTTAAATACTCACCCTGATTATGGGGACAAAGAATTAAAAGAGATCAAATCTATTTTCGCACAAGGTGATGGCGGAGACCATCATGATACTGATAAACAATTTCATTATTTTAAAGATGAATTAATGAAAGACGAGAGAATAGAAGTAGATGAATTTCTCAAAGAAATTTTATCAAATTAAAACAAGGATACAAAATGTTAGATATAGAGAATGTAGAAAAAAAGTTTACAGAAATATGCTCAAGCGATGCTTTTTTGCTTTTGCAGGAAAAATATAATAAAGCCAAACATGTTTTCTTTTTTGGTCATGGCGGAAATATGAGTATTGCCGAACATGCCGCAATAGATGCATCTAGAATAACAGACAAAAATGTTTATGCGCCTGGCGGTGGTGTAATAGTAACGTCAATACAAGGTGATACAAACTTTAATGACTGGATTATGAACTGGCTTGATATTAGAACAAGGTATCTTGACAAAAGTGATTGTGTTGCAATTGGCTTATCATGTTCAACAAATGGAATATCTTCTGATTGTTTAACAACCGCGCTAAATTGGGCTTCAGATAATGGCATGGAAACAGCTTTATGGGCAGCCCAGCCAAAAGAAAAAGATATTAATGAAAATGTCTTACAAATAATTCAACATGCAAAACACTATCATACCTCAGAGGTGCTTTCTTTAATGATGACATATCAGTTGATTCACGGTGCCGGTTTTGTATGTCCGACTATTTCTAAAAAGGCTCAAGAAAGAAGATTTGAAAAGCTTGGAATAGAATCGGAGATTAAAACGTTTAATCAGGACACTCCCCCAGGCATGGAAAACCAGCATGACAATATTGGTGTTGATTTTGATGGGGTTGTTCATACGTTTGACAAGGGTTGGCACGATGGAACTTGCTATGGAGCCCCAATTGAAGGCGCCCTTGAGGCCATTAAGACACTCTCTAAAAGTTTTAATGTGATTATATTCTCCGCAAAGGTTAGACCAGACAGGCCTCTTGTGGGAGGTCAAACAGGCTATGAGCTTGTGGATGAGTGGTTACAAAAACATGGCGTTAGAGATTATGTTTCTGAAATTACCCATGAAAAGCCCCGCGCAAAGTTTTATATTGATGATAAGGCAATTGAGTTTAGTAATAACTGGAAAGAAATTTTAAAGAGGCTATCATGAGAAAAATAACTGCAGTTGTACCGGTAAGAAAAGGATCAATTAGGGTTAAAAACAAAAATCTAAAACCATTTGCTGATTCGACGTTACTGGAAATAAAGATAAATCAACTTAAAAAAGTTTCTGAGATTGATAATATAGTTGTAAGCTCTGATTGTGAAAAGATGCTTTCTATCGCTGCTTCTCTTGGTGTACAAACTCATATTAGGGACAAATATTTTGCAAGTTCAGAAGCGAGTAATTCTGAGTTTTTTGAAAATTTAGCAAAATCAATCGATGCTGACTACATTATGTATAGCCCTGTAACCTGCCCGTTGATTTCTTTGGAGACATACAGTGATTGCCTCACCAGCTTTAAAAGAAATGAAAAAATTAAAAATTTAGTGACAGTATCAGATGTAAAACATCATATGTGGTTAAATGGGAAACCGCTTAATTACAATGTTGCTGAATCTCCAAATAGTCAGGATCTACCAGATATCTATGCCGTCACCTATGGAATCTGTATAATTTCAAAGCAAGATATGATAAAACATCGTAACATCGTAACTGAAAATCCAACGTTTAAAGTGCTTGATGAAATAGAATCAGTTGATATTGATACCGAGTTTGACTTTATGGTTGCTGAAATTGTATACAACAAAATAAAAGGAGTTTAATATGAATAAAATTTATGATGGTCCAAGATCGCAAGCCCTACATGTCCCACCCGGATATCCCGCTTATCGCTATGAATTGAGAACAGTAAGGCTTGAGAACATTGTTGATAAAATTTATGGTTCTCAAGTTGCCTTGCCAATAAAAGAAACCCCGCATTTCAAATATTTGCTGGGAGACCAACAACCACTTAGAGATTATTTTGAATCTTGCCGTGGTGTTACTTGGGCGAGAAAAGGCACTCCCGCCGAGAATATGAAGGTCGATGAATTATTGGAGGAGTTTCATGACGTTATAAATTCAAATAAAGACTATTTGGAACCGCCATATGAAAAACACTTCATTATTGTTAACAACAATTGGCATTGTGCTGATGGATTAAGAAGAGCTTGTGCTCTTTTGGCCAACGGAATAGAAGAAGCCCCTGTGGCATGGATTATCTAAAATGGAAAGATATTATTCAAAAAAAGAAGAAAGTAAATTAATCTTTTCTTTGTTGAGGTTTGAAGAGATCTGCGATAGAAGAATTGACCTTAGTCCAGATCAAGAATTTATGCAGGTGTGCGGAAGAACTATGTCTTGTGGCGCGGTTGTGCTCCCACATAGACACATAGAGACCCAAAGAGAAACAAGTTTAACTCAAGAGGCTTGGGTTTTGCTTAGGGGAAAAGTTCACGCCCGGTTTTATGATTTAGATGATTCTTTTTTGTGCGAAAGAGAGATCTCGTCTGGTGATGTAATTGTGTTATACAGAGGGGGTCATAGTCTTGAGGTTTTGGAAGATAACACGGTTTTTTATGAGTTTAAAAATGGCCCTTATTTCGGAGCGAACAAGGACAAGGAAAAAATTGATGAGTGATTTAAAATTACATTTAGGTTGCGGCCACCGATATCTCAAGGGCTATGTACATGTTGATATTGACGATCTGCCACACATTGACCACCCAAACACAGACTTGGGCAACCTTTCAATGTTCAAAGATTCTTCGGTGGATATAATCTACACTTGTGGCTCGTTTGAGTATTATGATCGTGAAGAGGCTATTGATGTACTAAAAGAGTGGAGGAGGGTGTTGAAAAAAAATGGCATCTTAAAGATATCCGTCCCAGACTTTAACTCAGTGGCCAAGGTATATCAAAAGTATCGTGATCTAGATGGTATAGGTATTTTAGGTCCTTTGTTCGGAAAGTGGAAGATCAACAATGGACAATTCATATACCACAAGACCGTTTATGATGAAAAATCATTAAGCAATCTTTTGGCGACTCAAGGGTTTTCAAGAATTAAAAAGTATAATGCCCATCGTTTTTTACCAAAAGATTATGACGACTATTCTTTGGCTTATGTTCCCCATTTGGACAAAAATGGAATACAGATGCAATTAAACTTGGAGTGTATAAAGTGAGTACTATAATAAAATTGGGAATGCATCCTTTTGCCGACACATTCATTTCAAAAGAGCAATATCATTTAAGCGAACCTGTTTATCCTTTGGAGTGTGTTTTGAACAAAGACACTGGTGAGATAAGGCTTAAGTTTGAAACAAAAGATGATGATAGGTACAATCTATACAGCTACTCTTATACGTCTTCTAATTCTAAGGTATCCCGAAATCACTGGATAGACTATGCCAACATGGTTAGTCCATTCCTACTCCCCAACAGCAAAGTGTTGGAGATAGGTTCTAATGACGGATTCTTGACAAAACAATTTATTGACAAAGGGTACGAAGCTCAAGGAGTTGACCCCTCAAAGACAATGGCAAAGATCGCTGAGTCCAAGGGAGTAAAAACTCACAACGTATTGTTTGGTGTGGATAGTGTAGAGACTATAAGAAAAAGCTTTGGCTCCGTTGATGCTGTTGTAGCAAACAATGTGTTTAATCACGCCAACGACCCCATGGACTTCACTAGTGCTGTGTCGGAGATTCTCAATGAAGATGGTCTGTTTGTTTTTGAGCTACCATATTGGCTATGCACAGTACGGGACTACAAGTTTGACCAAATATATCATGAACATGTTACCTACTTTACCGTAAAATACGCTTACAATTTATTAGAAAAACAAGGTCTTGAAATATTTAAAATTCAAGTTGTAGATTACCATGGTGGTTCTTTAAGGGTGTTTTCTAGAAAGAAAGAAAACGTTGAAATGAACCAGCAGGTCTACAATATGATAAGCGAAGAACAGAGTGCTGGATTGTTTGACGAACAAACATATGTTGATTTTATGGAACAACTAAAGAGTAATAGAAATAACACAATGTCTAAATTGTATCAAATAAGAAATGAAAACATTCCTATCATCGGCATTGGCGCCGCTGCAAAAGCAAACACATTTTTAAACTTTTACAATATAGACAATACCATTTTGGATTATGTGACCGATGCTTCTGAATACAAAAAGGGAAAATATACACCACTAACAAGAATACCGATTGTTGGAGATGAAATATTTGCTAAATATGACAAGGTGTATGCTTTGGTTTTATCGTGGAACATATCTTCTATACTTGTAGAAAAAATTAAACAAATAAACGACAAAGTAGAGTTCTTATCTCTAGAGGAGTTAGTATGATTAAAAAGAACGTATGGAAAGACGTACAGTTGCCGTTAGAGTTTTTTGAAGACGACCGAGGCAAGATATCTGATATTTTTTACAAAAAAAATATTAACCACGTAGCGATCATTCACTCTGAACCGAATGTTATGAGAGGCAACCATTATCACAAAGAGAGCACTCAACACATGTTGATAACAAAAGGTTCTTTGGAATATTGGCACAAACCAGTGGGATCTGATGATGAGCCGGAAATGGTCTTGCTGCAGGTCGGTGATTTTGTATCAACCCCGCCGTTTGAGTTGCACACCTTGGTTATTCGTGATGATGGTAATGAATTCATAGTGTTCAGTGAAGGTCCTCGCGGTGGATCAGACTATGAATCTGACACCTTTAGAGTTGATTGTTTTATACCAGAGGATAAAGTTCCACGCCCAAGAGGTGAGTAGTGAGTTTTGAATCCATTAAGATATTTGAAGAAAAAATAGCTGATTTCTTTGGGTCACCACACGCTGTCGCAGTAGATTGTTGCACCCATGCCCTTGAGCTTTGCCTTAGAATGAATAAGGTAAAACACTATACTGTACCAAAGAGAACCTATATTTCAGTGCCTTTTCTCGCAAATAAGTTGGGCATATCGTTTGATTGGAGGGAGGAGGAGTGGCAAGATTATTATTATCTTGGTGACACCAACATTGTTGATGCCGCTGTACTTTGGAGGCGAAACAGTTACATCCCCAACACTTTGATGTGCTTAAGTTTTCAATATAGAAAACATTTAAATTTGGGAAGAGGTGGAATTATCTTGACAGACAGTAAAAAAGATGCTATACTATTAAAGAAAATGTCGTATGATGGCAGGTTGCCCGATATTCCATGGAGAGAGCAAGATATAGACACGTTTGGGTTTCACTACTATATGACCCCAGAGACAGCAGATTTAGGTCTAAAAAAAATGCAAAAGGCGATAGATACCCCGCCTCGCAAGTGGATTACAGCCGATTGGCCTGACCTCACAAAAATGAAAGTATTTAAGGAAGCATTATGAAAAAAGCACTAATAACAGGCATTAATGGTCAAGATGGAAGCTATTTGTCTGAACACCTATTGTCTCTCGGCTATGAGGTCCATGGTATTGTAAGGAGACACTCTGTAGCCGAGAACCAAAATCACCGCCTAGTAAAACACGGGACAAGTAATCAGGTCAATGCGTACTATGGAGATTTGACAGATTATCCTTCGTTGGTCAGGATCGTCTCCGACGTCATGCCAGATGAGATTTATAATTTAGGTGCAATGAGCCATGTACGAGTTAGCTTTGATATGCCTTCGTTTACAATTCAAACAAATGCACTTGGCGTACTCAACATGCTAGAGGTCTATAGGACAACCTGTCCCAATGCAAAGTTCTACCAAGCCTCTTCCTCAGAAATGTTTGGCAATTCGGTTGACGAGGATGGCGTACAACGCCTTTCAACTCCAATGAACCCTGTTAGCCCCTATGGGTGCTCAAAGGTGATGGGATACAACCTTGTGCGCCACTATAGACATGCATACAAACTGCATGCTTGTAACGGAATTTTATTTAACCACGAGTCTCCTAGAAGAGGGACAAATTTTGTCACCAACAAGGTTGTCCGTGGAGCAGTTGCTATCAAAAAAGGTCTCGAGAATCAACTTGAGCTTGGTAACATGGACTCATTCCGTGATTGGGGTCACTCTAAAGATTATGTTAGAGCAATGCATATGATAGTCAACCATGAGACTCCTGAGGAATTTATTGTTGCAACGGGTGAGACCCACTCTGTTAGAGATTTGTGCGAAACAGTCTTTGGAAAGCTAGGTTTGGATTATAGAGACTATGTTGTACAAAATCCAAAGTACATGAGACCAGAAGAACTAAAGTATCTGAAAGGAGATCCATCTAAAGCCCGAGACATACTTGGGTGGAAGCCTGATTACACATTTAGCTCCATGATAGATGAGATGATTGAAAGGTGGGATAAAGAACTATGAAAATTTTAGTGACTGGTTATAAAGGATATATTGGAAGCCACTTGTTTGAAAGATTAAAACAAGAAGGGTATAATCCCGTGGGGATTGATCTAAAGGATGGCGAAGACATTCTCCATTGCTTACCAAGTGATAATTTTGACTATGTTTTCCACCTAGCCGCTTGTCCTCGCGTCGGGTATTCTGTTGAAAAACCATCCTACACAATGAAACAAAATGTTCTTGTCACATCAACCCTTTTGGAGTGGGCAAAGGATCATGGGGTAAAAAGAGTGATCTTCTCTTCATCCTCTGCTGTTAATGGCAATGGAGATGGCGTTCCTAATTCTCCCTATGGTTTGCACAAGCTAATGAATGAGTTGGAGTGTCAACTATTTTCAAGACTTTATAGTCTGGATACTGTGTGCCTTCGTTATTTCAACGCATACTCCGAAGATCAGGGTTACGGTGGCTCTTATTCAACTGCGATTTGTGCATGGATGGAGATGATAAAGCAATCCAAACCACTGAGGATAGACGGCGATGGCTATCAAACACGAGACCTTGTCCACGTTGATGACATTGTAGGAGCAAATATTGCAGCAATGGAATACCCAGGCCACCTCAGTGGTGCATCATATGATGTAGGTACGGGACAATCTGTTTCAATGAACTATATTAAGAATTTTATTGATAGTCGCTATGACATTGAATGGATTTACGCCCCGGAACGTAAAGGAGATGTAAGACATACAATGGCAGACATAACAAAAACAAAAAAAGATCTCAATTGGGAACCAAATATTTCAATTGTTGATGGGTTAAAAAGATGTTTCAAAGGAGTTAAAAATGAATCATAAATTATCAAGCCAAGCCATCGGCGCAATCATGATGGCACTACAAAAGTCTCTAATTGAGCAATCGGACATCACACCAGTCCTCCAAGGATTTGAAATCCAAGTTGACGATTCTGGTGAATTGGTTGTAATGAACCCACCAATGGTTGAAGTCACAAAGGGACCAGAAGCAGGTAGCGTTGAAACGAGTGTTCAATAATGCCTAGGTATGTATACAAATGCATATCTTGTAAGGAGCATTTTGAGGTTTCTCATGGTATTTTTGAGGAGCAAGAGAGTTGTGTCTCTTGTGACTCAACAAAGCTCAATAGAGTGCCGCAAATGCCTCATATTAAGCGCGAAATCTCTTCGGAGGGTGGTAGGGTAGGTAGTGAAGTAAAACGCGCTATAGACGAAAATAGAGCCCTTCTTGATGAAGAGAAGAAAAAGC